>Ga0131853_10026774_pt1 | contig 10368 bp, 6 predicted proteins | sample TergutLab28metaG_FD_92764 | JGI IMG/M metagenome (GOLD analysis project Ga0131853, IMG submission 92764) | Labiotermes labralis P1 segment gut microbial communities from Petit-Saut dam, French Guiana - Lab288 P1 (version 2) (version 2) | ecosystem: Host-associated > Arthropoda: Insects >... | reverse complement strand
GCCCATCCTCAGGAGCACTAGACTGTGTTTACAGCTGTAAACACAGTCTAGTGCTCCTGAGGATGGGCGAAATTATCGTCCGAAACATGTTGAACTGATTGAAATCATCAATAAATTGTTATTGCCGCATCTATTTTTTGTTTATATTATTATATCAGTGATGCACGCTCATACAAACATCAAATAATAATAATAATAATATAATAATAATAATAATAACAATAAGGCTGTTTCAATATACGCCAACAACATGTCGTAATTGTCACACGTAATATTTCAGAAGGAGATGGATGACAGTGCTTTCCGAGCTGTCAGAATATTATTGTCTGCAGTATAATTGATTGCTTTGCAGAGCGTCGGAGGAGCTGTGCAAAACAGTAAGCGGAGTTCAGCTAGCAAGGTTTATAACCGACCTGAACATTTATAAAGTTAATAAATAACGGACACGTGCTTTTAATTTATTACTTAATTACAGTCGGGTCTCACGGCGGTACTTTGCCATCGGTTGGGGGTGGGGGGGGGGTTGGTGGTGGGGTATTCATTTTCTGTTGGCTTACAGAGTTTCGTTCATAAAACACGGCGTCATTGCACACAGAAATTCATTATTTACTTTTCTCGAGTCGCAGGAGATTATGATGACAGTATGCTACCTCCTGTCACTTTTTTCCGTTGTTGAGATCGTACCAAAGTTATCAGTCCAGGTTCGAGGCTTTCTGTGTGTTTCGTAACAAGACAATATTTTACGGTGAGGAGCTGCTAGCATCTCGCTCAAACCCCAAGCTGGATGACCACCACTTGTCGTCTCGCCGCGACTGCTTATTGAATATATTCACAGCTACCCTCCATATTGGAGGCAGTTCCTCCATTCAGGGTTTTGGTGGGGAAACCTAAGGAAAAGAGGCCACTTGGAAGACCCACACGTAGATGGGAGGATAATATTAAGATATATCTTCAGGAAGTGTGATGAGGGGGTATGAACTGGATCGATCCGGCTCAGGATAGGGACAGGTGGCGGACACTTGTAAATGCGGTAATGAACTTTTGGGTTCCGTAAAATGCGGGGAATCTGACTAGCTGAAAACCGGTTAGCTTGTGAAGACGGACCCAGCCCCTTGGAGCAATTAAGTAAGTAGGTATGCTGCCTCTGTAGTGACCTCTTGATACTAACAATCTGTACCTCTTCTACTGACTTCTTGAAAACTGACAATCATATGATCAGTGTTGATAATATGCCACCTCTCTAGTGACTTCTTGACACCGACAATCATCCGATAATCGGCCTCCAAACTCTTAATACCTGTCGAATCCTAATGACTAATTGTCAATTATCCCAAATCGCGTACAGTGCGTCCTTCCACCTCCGTCTCGACCCCAACTGGACACCTCCCTTGATATTTCCCTGTTCTGTTCTTTTAATTATTCGGTTTGCGCAAACAATGCACACAAACGTGTTTAATAAAGCATAAATTTTGCAATAATTTAGCTTGATACCCGGAGAAGTTTCGGAGCATTTTCAACTGGTCTCTGTAAACAAACGTGGTGCACCTCCCTTTTCATATTTCAAAAAGCATTTCCGTATTTTTGTCAAACAAAAGACCTGACTGAACAGCAACGTGCCCGTTGTGAATTCATTACAAAAATTGTGTTGTGCGATCGTCGTGTAATAAAAGCAAAACATAATCATGAACTTTGAAATTGGCTAGGAAAATTTCATACCTTCAATTAATGGAAAAAAAAAAAAATGTTACATTTGCACATAGCAAATACATCTGCATTATTTGTATTTGGACCCAAGGGAACAGCATGTTGTGGCCGCGCAGTCAAAATATAACCGGTTAACTGCGTGGACACTCGAAAAATAACTTAAGCACTGCTAACTGTAGCATCACGGAAGTATTAGGCTTCTATACATCCGAATCACAGACACACGTACGTGCTGAAGGTCAAAATGCAACAGCTGGGACGACTGTCAGCAGCACACTGGCCACGTTACGGTTTAGACAGCCCAACAGCGGTGATTCTATTCTCGGCAAGTAACAAACGATTTATTTCACTGAAGCTTTCCAGCCGGCTCCGAGAACCACCCACCCTTCTAATCTGGAGTTCCGTGAGTTCTTTGCCCATGAGTAAAGCGGTAAGGTAACGGTAAAGTTCGCTCTATCATAGGCCACGAAGGCCCAGAGGTGAAGCAGAGAGATATAGCTCTACTATTTCTTTAACCTCGGCTCTATATGGGGGTAGGAGGTCAACACCACGCCTCGGCCGCTTTACCCCCGGGGAAGACCCGGTACCCATTGTATAGGAGACTGCGTGGGACACATGGGCCCGTCTGGACGGGTGCGGAAAATCTCGCTCCCACCGAGATTCGATCCCCGGACCGTCCAGCCCTTAGCAAGTCGCTATACCGACTGAGCTATCGCGGCCGCACGAGTAAAGCGGCGGCGGAGTGAAGTTGACTACTCCGCGTCCCCCCCTGTCCCCCCACCCAAAATAATACTGACATTTTTAAGTTTATGTGCAGCTCTACTGCCACTCTTCCATATGTATTTATGGACTTCATAGAAAAATAAAATAAAATTTATGGGCAAGATGCAGAGATTTTAATGATACGCATGTGGTACTTCTTTCCGTGAGACTTGCCAGTGGTTAACCAGGGAATGAAATACTACTCCCCAACTGGCGGAAGGAATCATGGTATACCTTTGAAGAGACTTCTGGATACGTGAGACCGGAACGGGTCAACAAGTGGCCCAACTACATGACAGATATATGATGATGATGATGATGATGATGATGCATGTGGTACTTACTTACTTACATACTTACTTACATACACACTAACTTAATTACTTCTCACTCACTCACTTAATTATTTACTTACTTACTTACTTACATACGTACTTACATACATACATACTTACTTACTTCTCACTCACTCACTCACTCACTTATTTACTTACTTGCTTACATACTTACTTACATACATACATACTTACTTACTTACTTACTTACTCGCTCGCTCACTCACTCACTCACTCACTAACTTACTTACTTACTTACTTACAATTCCATGGAGCATAGTCCTTCTTGAGAAGCTAACCAATATTTTGGCTAGTCAAGAAATGCATGTGGTACACTGGGCTTGAATTGGTTAAACGTCTAGCATAAATTAGGTAAAAATTTAGTGATAAGTATTACGAATGGTGATGATAATGCACACATCACTAATAACTTATATTCGCCCTGTTTCAACGGAACTTCCTAAAATTTGACTCCTTTTATTTCGTTCGTCCTTTAGCGACAGTGCCTACCGAAATTAAGTCTCCCACGAAAGTGAAATAAAAGAAATGCTCATGTTCCTGCAGCATTGCCTTCAGTAGCAGCACCACCAGTGTGTCGGCCAGGGCGATGTGAACGACAAAGCAATAGGGTGGGCAACGAGAGGAATGCAGAATATTAAAATTCCTCTACCCTTTTAGAAGATGTGGGTTACAAGGAAAGTGGGGTGTGGATGACGTAAAGAGGGAAGTGTGTACCCTCCCTCCTCCATCTAGTGACTATTTGCTTCTCTTTCTTATTTATCCCGTCCCTCTAATATTTGCTGGTGCTCAACAATGTCTTCCACAGACACACCCATTTCCGTGTATTTTGTTACAGCGTTCGCCTCATTCGGACAGCTGAAGAGTTCCATGGAAATTTATCATATGGAAGTGTGAAAAAATCGCGGACGCCATGTAGACCAGGAGTCTAAATTTCGTAAGACGCCGCGTAATATTTGTGTCCATATCATGGAACTTGCATCATATCGTTCTTCTCGAGCTTAGAACTTAGTGGAGGATCTTAGAATTTTTAAAAAAAAATCTGTGTATACATCCCCCCCTCCCTTGATCTAACCTTTTAAAGTCCAGCAGTTACTGTACATACCGCCTCATTTATCATTCCAAAATTCCACATTCTGCCCACAGTGTATTTTATGCGTTTTGTATGCACCTCAGAACAAACAGCGAATTTTGCCCTACACAGCATTCAATGATAGGTCTTTATAAGTGTTTACTGCGCGGTACGGACTGGGTCTTTAAATAAAATGGATTACATTCCGTCCTTAAAGGGTTAATTCGACAACCTTGAAAGATATGGAAAATAAATTTAAATATATCTATTTAAGAACCCAATTAAAGATTGAGTAATTGGGTTCTGTATGTTTTCATATTTGTCCAAGAGCTCCACATTGGGCCAGGGCCTCTTCGTTCACGAAGTTTCTAGATCTCACACACACACACACATACAAAATGACGCACCACAGTCGGTAGGACTCCTCTGGACGAGTGATCAGCTCGTCACATAGACCTCTACCTGACAGCACACGACACTCACGAGAGACAGTCATCCGCGTCCCCGGTGAGATTCGAACCCACAATCTCAGCAGGCGAGCTGCCAAGGACCTGCGCCTTAGACCGCGCGGCTACTGGGACCGGCAGCTGGGTTCTTTATAGATATGTATATACGTATAATCGTACAACAAAACGCAGCGATACACACCATGAGACTAATAAGACGAAAACTTATTTAAAAGTCTGTAGGTTTATGATCAATGTTAAAAGGGGTTCCCACGCCACGTCAATGTGGACGTATAGAATGCTTCTAGGTGTTTTATTTAGGGGTCGTCCCAATGGCTGGGATTATTTATACAGCGCCCATAGTAGACGAAATACATGTGAGTACGGGGCGATGGTGGAATGATACTGCCACGGAAGAAGTGGAAGTACCCGGACATACCCCGTCGCAATATAACTTTGTAGAACACATATATCAACGAAATTCCTATGGATTGAACTCGACCTCCGCGGTAAAATGTCAGCTATTAACCGCCTGGTCCACGGCACAGGCTGCGAACTACAGAACACAGAGTGTTCGAGAGTAACGTGCTAGAAGAATGTAAGATACGTTTGTTCCTAATACAATACGCGACAGGACGTAACAGACAAATACAAAATGAAGTAATTCTTAGCTATTGAATAAATATTAAATGGTAGTAATTAAGAACGAGATTGGTTGGACATTTTGCACGAATGTATGTTATAAGAAAGGGGTAGAAAATTTTGATCGGAAGACATGAAAGGAAGAAATCACTTGACGAGGTAGAAAGATAATAATAACAAAACTGACTTCACGGAAAGGGAGTACAGGGTCGTGGAGTGGGTTCAACTGGCTCAAGACTGGAACCAACACACTGCTTTGTTTAACATGGTAATGAACTTTCCAGTCCCAAGACAGACGGGGAATTTCTGCAGCAGTTGACTGTCAAAGACTATGTGCCATGCAGGTAATTATTTACCTCGTGAAACTGGACTGCAGAAGTGAATTCCTCCGCCATCTCCAGGCACCAGTCACTGCACGGCCATGTGCCCCCGGTCGTCGTTAATTACAAATTTAAATGAGCAATACAACGGTACAGCACCGCCGGATCCTACTCAGCGGCTGGCAAGTGACTGTGGCTGGAATTTGTGGCTTTCTCACATTCTTGAACCGGAGGCCACATTCTTGGGGAAGAAAGAGGGTGGCATACTTGTAAAACCACGTACACAGAGTCGAGTTCCTTCATGCTCTTGCTCCCGCATCGTGCTGACAGCAGCTATGCGAGCCAGGTACAGCGTGTACTGTCAGCTCCTCCTGACAGTTCTAGGCGTTTATTCTAAAAAAATCGTAAAAAATGCAAGTCCAATTTAATAAAAATCCGAAGAGCGAGATAAAGGCATAATTAAATCGGCTAAATTGAACTGCTAACATCAGCGTGTTTAACCATTTGACGAATAATCCAAAGTGAATAAGAAAATGGCGAAGAAAAGGAAGAATAAAAAAAAAAAGAAAGGAAATATTGGGGAGAGTATAATCTTAGTAATTAACCAACTTAATGCACAAAATATTGTTGTATAATAAGTTTATTAAATGCCTCTACATGTTTCGAGCACTATGTGTTCATTATCAGAAGGTCAAAATTGTATTATACAGCATCTGGTATCGTCACACCTGTAGGTGGCCGTCCGCTGCACAGGTTGAGAGATGTCTTCTCTCAACCTGTGCAGCGGACGGCCATCTATAGGTGTGATGACACCAGATGCTGTATAATACAATTTGACCACCTGATGATGAGCACGTGTGCTCGAAACATGTAGCGGCATATAATAAACTTATTATAAAACAAGATTTTGTGCATCAAGTTGGTTAACTGCTAGGATGAATCGAAACTAGTTCTACATTTCTGGAGACAAAAGATGTGGAAAGACAAACGAGATTATTTACATAATGTGGAAGGTTACTGCACTTGCTGTACTGAAGATACAATTCCTTCACAAAGAGAACAAAGTTCAAGGACCAATTATGTTATCCACAAAAACCGTTACTTGAAAACAGAAAGTCATTCCCTGATGTCTTTTTAGTTCACTTGTAAGAGGTACTCTATAGCAAAAACAGTTATTCTCTGAAAGATTTCCGAATGTACTAGGAATATCAAACGGAAGCTGACAGGAACAATCACCCTCCAATGAGGACGATCATCTTTGGCCTCAAAGTAATGCAGATTCTTCGGAACACACAAAAACCCTACAAAGGAGGAGCGACGGGCGGCCCATTAAAGTACTTGATCTCTCTCTAATGTCGATCGTTGTGTCTCAGCGTCTTCTAAAAATGTAATTCTGGTTAATTACATTACGCTTAACAATTTAATATTTATTACCGGTTTGCATTAACGTTAATTTTCATACCAGCATTTATGGTATAGTGCTAGGAAACTGTTTTGTGTTTGGAAGATCACAGAAAGCGGTAACCTTCTGGAATGGTATTCAAACGGTACTGGGTTGGAAACTCGGTCTATGCAAATTGAAACACAGTCTTCACTAACAACAAGAAAAACAAAGTATCCATATGTTTTTTTTTTGAGGATTGTTGAATAATGATTCTGTGAACTCCTCCCAAATTAATCCTTCAGAAATGATGTATTTTACCGTAGATTTTAAAAGGTAATTGCTTTAAGTTACTATACGTACCACCATAACTCATGGGCTATATGTGTTCCGTGATACTGCTGGCAGGCAGCACTGTCTGTGCATTATACCACAAGCTGTAAATACACTCTAGTGCTCCCGAGGATGGGCGAAATTATCGCCTGAAACATGCTGAGCTGCTTGTAATTATCAATAAAATTCGTTATTGTTGTATACAGTTGGCCGTTTATATTATATTATCACACAGCATGTTTGTAAATCACCGTCATCTGACGCAACTAAAAGAATAAGCCAAGTTTGCGTCAATCACTCAATCACAAACCAAGCGCACTTTGTGTACATAAATAATCATCATCATCATCACCACGAATATCGCAGTTAGTAGCATTACAACAGCATGCTTAATGTTACGTTTGAATGCTTAAAAACTGTACTGAGCAAACGTGATGGGTGTGGATCACATTAGAGGTTTTAGCGTTGGGGGAGGACAATCCTTTGATTTCGGAGAAATATATTTACAGTGTCCATTTAGGCTTTATTTCTTCTTCTTCTTCTTCTTCTTCTTCCACTGGCACTAGAGCCCACTGTGGGCTTTGGCCTGTCGAACAATGTCCCTCCATTTTTCCCTATCTACCACCAAGTCTCTCCATCTTCTCACTCCCAGCACTTGAAGATCTCTTTCTACTTCCTCTTTCCATCTTTTCCTGGGTCTGCCACTTGTTCTCGTCCCTTACAGTTCTTGAGCGAATATATTTTTGGGCATTCTATCCTCTTCCATTCTCTCTACGTGACCTAACCAGCTTATCCTTCGCTCTTTTATCCATTTTACTATATTTTCTCCTTTGCTCATACCTTCTAGTTCTCGATTCGTCCGACTTTTCCATTCTCCGTTTTCATATGTAGGACCATATATTCTTCTAAATATTTTCCTTTCAAAAATTAGCAGAGCTTATTCTTCTTTCTTCATCAACGTCCATGTTTCATTTAGGCTTGATTTATGTACATGAATAAGATCTGGGAGGGCATACGGCTGAATACAAAACAAGAGATCCCGTGGAAGTAAAAAATTCACGCATGTTCCTTCTATCACCTCTGTAGGGATTATACCATACGTATGTTCTTACGTTAAGAGGTCATAACACTGCAAGGTGTCACGACAAGCTCCATAAAGCTTAGTAATTTGCACCTTGTTAGGAATTGTTACCTTCGCTTTCCCTGAGGACTCTAAATATGTCCCCGGAAAACTAGGCACAAAACAAGACATTTCACTTCCCCTACACAGCAGTGTGTTTCTCATTACAACAAAGCGCACGTCCTGAAATGCTGCTGACAGCATATGCGAGCTGTGTGCATCGCTGAATTATAAATTCATTACTGAACCACATATAAACCCGCCGTAAATTAAAGTGTAATAAAAACAATTTCAACACTATCACAAGAATTAGTCATTTTTCTGCACATGTTCAACAAGGTTATTAGAACTGCAAGGCACAACCATCACAAAGAAACTAATTTTATTGCATAGGTACAAGGTAAATCAGTCCCATAACAGGCTCGAGGTGCCCAGAGGGTTCCAGGAAGTTAAGGTTTCCAGATTGCGTGGCATTGGCCCAGGATGGTGGCAAGGTTGTCAGCCTTAGCACCGGCCGCCTTTACCCCAGGAAATGCTCCTGGTACTCATTTCTGTTAGAGGCTGAGTCAACCCCAGGGCCATAATTCGAACGAAAGGATTTTAATGTCAATGAAAAATCCACTGACATCAACTGGGATCGAACCAGCGACCTTCCGATTTGTAGCACAGCACCTTAACCACTATGCTACTGCGGTCCCCCTTTATTGCCTAGCATAAGCAAAATATTGCATCATGAGCAACATCATAATCTGCACTCTTCGCTAAATGGTCTTAGAATTAATGAAACATTAAAGATAGTGAGGCGGCTGGGGAAGAATCGCGCGGGGAAGAAATAAAAAAAACTCACAAAATGTAGGCGAGAAAACCGGAAGTCATGATTTGGAAGCAATGCACTTAAATGGGAAATAATATTAAAATGGCTGTAATATGAGCGCGAGGTTGTAATTGGATTCATCTGGCTAAGGAAAAGGACAAATAGTGCGCTTGTTAATATACTAATTTATAAAAATTCGAGTCTTTCATATTATCCCATGCCGATTTTTAAGTATGTGTCTACACAAGTCTCGAACAGGGTAACAGCTCAGGAGATATGAATCTTTAAAAGGACTTCTTTGAGAACCTCATACGTGGCATTCAAATACACAAGCGGGTACAGTACAAGGTGGGGAAATTACCCAGTTGCTGAGGGACTAATTTATTCTCGCGTAGGAAAACATAGCAGGGAATTAGGCATAAATAAGTTGCGAGTACATTTCATAACCACAGTCACCCTTGGTTCAAACCAGAGTAACGTTCTGGAAAAATCTGGTGCAAGTCCCAATTGGCTATACACGTGGTCAAATATGTACTTATACGTATAAATAAGCCACTCCAGCTAAAATACAGACTCAAACTGGAAACCTGATCGACCGCAGCATGACCACAACCGGCCGCCTGTGTTATCGCCCAGCAGTATTCTTCCACCAAACCTTGTTTCATTGCGCGTTCAAAAAAAAAATATTTTTCAACTTCCTTTTTAATTTTTCAAAAGTGCATATATCTGAAATTGCGTAACTTGAAACTTTTTAAATCAGGGAGTATATTTAGGCTATGCATCGTTGGAATGTCGTCCGAAACGCCAGTCGTTCCTGTTAAGCTGTCTCGTGGTCGTCCTCAGTACCTCCGAGCAAATTCCCAAACGCCAACAAAGATTCGGACATGAACAGTTACTTTTACAGAATTTCTAACTTATTATTGATAATTCGTCTTGAGTTACAGACGGTCTAGTTAAATAAACTCGCTGTCATAATCTTCGTGTGTGGCATCCTGTCGGGTTTCCTAATAAGAATCGAAAGCACCCTTTCACTAATTGGTAAACACATTTATTTTTTAAACACAACCAACTACATGTTTCGGCTTTGAAATTAAAACGTCATTAGGCTGAACCACTATAAAGAATCTTTTACCATCTACACGATCACCCTTCGTAACTTTGTTGTCCCGACGCGCTCAGTCCGGTAGGTGATCCTCTTCCGGGAAACGAGTGTGGTTCACCGAATCACAGATAGTTTTAATTATTTCTTTTTTTTTACTTGTTGTTTTATTTACTCAATTTATTGCTGATATAAAACAATGGAGCGCTATATCCAGTAAAACAACTAGATCACTTATAGCAAACTGACACAGTCACTTCTCTGTACTCCTACCTACACCACACTCGTACGCGACTGACTTCCTTACTGGACTGCTAGCGTC
>Ga0131853_10026772_pt1 | contig 10369 bp, 12 predicted proteins | sample TergutLab28metaG_FD_92764 | JGI IMG/M metagenome (GOLD analysis project Ga0131853, IMG submission 92764) | Labiotermes labralis P1 segment gut microbial communities from Petit-Saut dam, French Guiana - Lab288 P1 (version 2) (version 2) | ecosystem: Host-associated > Arthropoda: Insects >... | reverse complement strand
GGCGTGGTGTAAGTGATGGACTTCCACCCGGCCTCCCATCGCACATCGTAGCCTCTGCGGCGCATGTTTTGGATAAACGCTGCGCGGGATTTTGCTTCTTTCATCGCCAAATCAATCGTATTGATGAGCTTGAACTTCCAGCTCTCGCCCTTGAGCGCCGCTCTGTACTCACGGGTTTGCAGATTGTTTTTCTGTGCAGGCTTTACAATCTCAAGTTCATACTCCATACAGATTTCGTCCGAATATCTGCGCAAATCGTGTATACTGCCCCGCGCCATTTGCAGTTTTTTGCCTGAATCAAACCCAACGGAATTGATAATCAAGTGCGTGTGGATATGTTCCCGGTCGGTGTGTGTGGCGACTAAAACCTCGTGTCCACGAAAATATTCCGCCAGCCGCAAGCCAATCTCATGCGCCTTCTGCGGTTCGATTTCGCCTGGCGCGAAAGACTGCACATACTGATAATAAAACATACCGTGTGCTTTACCGTGAGAGTTTTTCGTTGCCACAAACTCTTTGAAGGCAGTCTCTGCGCAACAGTCCTTTCCGCTGATGAGATTGTAACCTTCATACTGTGTTTTATCAGCTCGGGCACAATAAGCCATCACCTTGCTCATAGCAACTTTCGACTGTGTTTTCGCGCGGATGAATGTCACGGTTGCCATCAGGACCTGCCCTCGGTCAAGGCAATCACTGCGTCATAAATTTTGCTCAATCTTAATTTTGCTTCGCTCAAATTCACAGTCTGCAACTTGCCCATGTTGCTCAACACCGTGATTTGATTAAGGTTTCGTCCAATGGCTTTCAACTCTGCAAGAAAACCGACCAGCTCGTCAATCACCACGATGGGCTTGTCCAAGGCCGCGCTGGTGATGAAAGCCGTCATGCTCAATCGGGCGCGTTGTGCGCGATACTGAATGGCAAGATAGTCGCGTTCGCTCAAGCGAAAGCAGAACATTTTAGTCTTGTTTGCGATTTAAGTTACTCCTTTCTCTCGTTTGCAAAAAGGGGGATGCTGGGGGATTTCCCCCGGCCAAGCGGGTGTTCGTATATACGAACACTCTGCTTGCCTACCCCACGAGGGGTAGATTGGGCGGGTCGCGGCAATTTCTGAACGATGATAAAGTCCGTTCCCGCAATTCACGTGCAATTTTAGGGCAAAGTCTGCTGGATTTTTTGGACGTTGACATGGACAAGTTCATCAAGTCATTTGCGCAATTGAGCGAACAGCTATCGGAATTGCATGAGCTACCAGTCGGGCAAGACATACCTCACTTTGAAGTTGAGCTGCACAAGTTTGGGCAGGAGCACATCTTTTTTCAGTTCGTGCGATTGGACTGGTTAGAACGACTAGATGCATACAAACGGCAAAACGAGAATTGGCGGGAGCTACTGCGACCAAAAGAGTTCTCCCAAATCCCGCAGCGAGTAATCACGCTGCAAAACCAAGTGCGGCGATTGATTGAAGGCGCACTCGATATTGCGTTGCGCAAAACACGCGAAAACTTCACTACACTTTCACGCGTGAAAAGTTATTACAATGGAACTGAATCAGGCAAGTTTGATTTTGGACAAATCACAACAGAGTTCTCTTGTCAAGCAGGCTTGTTCGGCGATGTGCTCGTGCCGCGAAAGCTGGAAGACATTTTGAGTTATCTGTTGCGCGAATTCATTAAGCGAGAGCAGCATTTCAAAACTTGCTTGCACTGCGGGAAATACTTCGTGCCTGACCACGGCAACGCAGAATACTGCAACCGCGTGGTTGCAAACAGCAAAAAAACTTGCCGTGACATCGGCGCGACAAAAAACTACCGCGAAAAAATGCGCTTGACAATTATTGGGAGGCGTGTTATGATAAGCGAGAGAAGTTTGCTGGATATATTCTCCTTTTTCTGCAGACTTCTTATAAAAAATATAGGCTGGAGGTATTGTCATGTCAAAGAAAGTAAAAAGTTTCGCTAGCCTGTTTCTTGCGTTAGCTTTACTGCTAAGCGTAACAAGTATGGGCGCAACTGCGGAGAGAGAGAACTCAACCTTAATAACGAATTAGCGGCCATAAATAACGGATTCACAGCTCTCCCTGATGATTCAAATGAAATGATAAATCTTGGCGAAAACAGAGCAGTAGAAAGCTTTCGTTATGTCGACCAACTTGCGTTGGAACTGACTCCCGAAGAATTAGCTGAGCGAACAAATTGGGAGGAAGAAGGCCTCCATTACAGCGGCAGACTTTTAATTGATGCACTTCCTGATGAGCTGCTTGAACGAATCAGCACTGAAGCAGACAGAGACGGCCAAAGGCCTATTGCCGTAGATTTTCTTGGCCAAGAAGATTTGATGTCGTTCGTGAGTTTGAACGAAGATGGCACAAAAACGGTATTCGCGTTCAATGAGCCCATTAAGTATTTGTGCTCAGCAACTGATGAAATCAGGTTCATTGGCAGCACAGAACCTGCTGTCGAAACGCGGACAAACAGAGGTGTTGGCAGAAGCATACATAATATTGATGGCACAACGGTTTTAAGGCATATTGACCCGAGCAGCATATCCTCCGCTACTTATCACACGCGCCAGTTTGACAGCAGTTCTGCACTAAGCACGAGTCGCAATATGACTGAAAATGCCGCAATTTATGCGATGGTTGAAAACGTACTTAGCGACAGAACTGCAACTGCGTCAACTATGTCCACAACAGAAGAATGGCAATCGTTCGATGTTACTACATCAATACAAGAGTATATTTCATCTGAATTGAGTGCTATGCCAGTGCGTAGCAGCTCTGCGTTGAGCATTAACAATGCCACACAAATCGACACTATAGATGCTGAAGGGGCATTCTTAGCGGTTACTTTTTCGGAAGATACCTCGCTTGCAGATGGCATATATTTTGTTAGAAACCGCCGCAGTAACATGCCTTTGGATGTGGCCGAAGCTTCGACACGTGACGGAGCAGATGTATGGCAATGGGTATACAACAGAACACTCGCACACAATGGCGCGTAGAGCATACCCATGGAATTTACACGTTTACCCCAATGCATAATCAAATTCAAAGACTGGATGTTAGAGGCGCCGTAGACGCAAACCGTACTCGTATGCAAGTTTTCGTAAACAACAATACCAATGCCCAGCGTTTCCGTATTATACGAAACGCACAGGGACACAGGCAAATTATGCCGCTGGCCGCAAGTTCCCGGGCAATGGAAGTTCAAGACGGAAACCATAATCCCGGTGCTGTTGTTGCCTTATGGACATATGAGGGATTAACTCATATGCATTGGGTGTTTCAACAATCAACCGTTGCAAATGTCATTTACAGAGGCAACGGACATACGAGCGGAAATGTACCTGCCGTCCAAACGCTTTATACGCCAGGCAGCTTCGTTGTAAGTCAGTCTGGTACGATGGCGAGAACAGGTCATAGATTTGGCAGTTGGAGAACCCAAAACGGTGAAACATGGCAACCTGGGGTGGTTGCTGGCTGGGGCGGTGTAGCTGGTGGTAGCGCAGTATTTTTAGATGCTATATGGCTTCCAATCACAACAGTAACCATTGTTTATAGAGGCAGTGGACATACCAACGGAAATTTGCCCGCAAATCAAACGGTAAACACGCCTGGTTCGGTTGTAATACGACAACATGGAACTATGGGAAGAACAGGGTATCGATTCGGCGGTTGGAGAGTGATTGGTGGCCCAAATAACGGCGAAATTTGGCCAGCTGGTTCAACCACTACTTGGAATAATTCAGCTAGCGGCACGTGAACCTTAGAGGCCGTATGGAATCGGCTATATCGCTTTTATGATTTCCCCAATCTTCGCAGTGCACCTCCTACTTGGACATTTAATACTTCAATTAGCGGTGGAGATGCAAGGTGGCGAAATCTTGTGCGTGATGGAATACGTGCTTGGAATAATGCTATAGGCGCAAATATTACCGAAAACGCATCTTCGAATAACACAACCTTATTGGCCATTACAATACATAGTGGGCTGGGTGGTATGACGGCTGGTGGTGGAACAATCGGTTTACTAATTTTGAAATCTCCATAAACCAAGGGCGTATGATGCGTTACAATCGCTCTGATAACTATATTCGAAGCTTAGTAGTGCATGAATTTGGTCATGCGCTTCACTTGGTAGATTATCCCAGGGGACGGCCTAACGATATTCCAGTCAACGGCTCAGTTATGCTCTATGATCGTAATTGGGAGCTTTATAGGCCGACTAGTTTTGATATAGGTTGGGTGAATAATTTGTTCTTGAATAGAAATGCACCAATCGGAGGAGTAAGTCCATTGTCTCAAATAGAGAGCAATTCCATGGAAGGAATTGTTGAAACCGAACATGCCACATCAGGCCGTAGTTTTCATGCTAGTTTTATCCCTTATGCCAGTTTAGATGAAATGGTGCGCTCAACGGATCTTATTATTTCGGGGCAAGTGATTAATACTATCACAAAAGACATTGATGTCGGGATTGAGTTTTCGCTTGTTATTCCGCATACAGTAGCATCAATAAGAGTAACAGAAGTAGTCAGCGGAAATTTGAATATTGGTGATGTTATTGAAGTGAAACAGATTGGCAATCGTGCGATGCCGGAATCATCTACCGATTATTTTGCAATTGGGCAAAACTACCTTTTGTTTCTCATGGCGTTTGATGGTATTCCTTATTACGCAACTATGAATCCTGTTCAAGGGCAATACACCATAGATAACGCGGGTAATATTATAGCACATCCAAACAATAGGATGGAGATTTCTGCAAGAACACTTAGAGCTTTAAGCGAATAATCCTAATAAGGCAGAGGAGCTTGATCATTTAGTTGATTGAGCTCTACTATCCGGACATTTCCCAAAAAAACAAAAATAATAATCCTTTAATTGACAAAGCAAATAAAACCAAGCCAAACCACAAAAATAATCGCGAAAAGCGCTTGCGTTTTCGCAACACAAATCGTAAGATTATATTTAATAAATATCAAACCAAAGGAAGTGCTCCTATGAAAAAAACTTGTTCTCAATGGGTTCGCTTGGGGCTAATAACTCTTATGCTGTTTGTGGCATTACCAGCGGGAATCGCAGCTGCACAAGAGCCTGATGATGGTAGCTTTACGCTCATTTGTCAGGATATTAGTGGCAGCGGTATAGAAGCTGTTGTGCCATATGGAGTGTTGCCAACTGGAGCAGTGTTAGGCTTAACTGGTGGGGCTTCCATAACTCCAACCCCCGGTTATGGTTGGCCAATTTCTTCGGCAAGACGCATTGCGTTTTTCTATAACGATGAAGAAATACAGCCCAATGGCTACTTCACATTACGCTTGCCCATCCCCGAAACATTCACCGGTGACCACTCCATGCTGTGGGTCAAGCGTATAGATCGTGAAGCATCAGAACGGTTGGAAGCCAACGCAGTTGATGGTTTTATGGTGTTTGAGACCAATTCAACAGGCCTCTTTGTTATTTGGTTGCCGCCAAACGATTTTCTGCCTATTACAACTACCCAGTCAATAACCACTGAATCGATGAGTACGATCACCACAACCGAGACTATGATTGACTCAACTACAATTGAAGATAGTTCGACAACAGAACCGAATACAGAATTAACAGAGAAAAACAGCTCGTTACCAAATCTTACTATGCCCCCCGGTCACGGAACTCCACCCCCGCAAACAGGCGTGAACTTTAACACAAGCGCTGCTATAGCGGTAATTATTTTGGTGGCAGGCGGCATATATTGCGCTGTAAAAGCAAAGACCAAAGATTAATTCGCAAGCGAGTTAATCTTATTTAAAAATTCCCTTGATACCTCTCCTTAACTGGTGTATAATGAACACCTGAAAGGAGTTGCTATGCTATGTCAACCGTTGGCGCTCGCTTACGCATCCTACGCAAAAGCGTGAAGCTATCTCAGGCCAAATTAGGCGAACTTGCCGGGCTAAAACAAGCCAGCGTAAATCGCTATGAACACAATCTGGCAGAAGCGCCATACAGAATTCTGCTTTGGTACGCCAAATATTTCGATGTTTCTATGGACTATATCTTCGCTCGTTGCGACAGCCCAAAGGGCAAAACATATGAAAACCGCCCAAAAATCGCAGACGAAAATCTGCGACAATTCGTTGAAATGTGCTTTGATCCAGCTTCGCCAATGAACGAAAAATTAAAGGAAACGCTGCTGCGGCTGCTAGAGGAGGGCAACACTTGAACGGAGTCATCTATGCCCGCTACAGTTCTGATAATCAGCGAGAAGAGAGTATCGAAGGCCAACTACGCGAATGCAAAGAATTTGCCGAAAAAAGCGGTATCACAATTTTGAAAACCTACGTTGACCGTGCACTTTCAGCCAAAACGGACAACCGCCCTGAATTTCAATGCATGATTAAGGACAGCGCAAAAGGTTTTTTTGATGTTGTGATTGTCTGGAAGCTGGACAGATTTGCGCGTAATCGTTATGATTCTGCACACTACAAAGCCATTTTAAGACGTAATGGCGTGAAAGTTATTTCGGCAAAAGAGACAATTGCGGAAGATTCGACTGGCATTTTACTCGAATCGTTGCTCGAAGGATACGCAGAATTTTATTCTGCTGAACTTTCGGAAAAAGTGATTCGTGGTATGACAGAAAACGCGCTGAAGTGTAAATACAACGGCGGCGGATTGCCTGTTGGCTATAAAATTGACAGCGAGCAATATTTTCAAATTGATCCGCTAACCGCGTCAAGTGTGCTGGAAGCTTTCAAGAAATATGACAAAGGCGCAACCGTCTCAGAAATTATGAACTGGTTGAATTCAAAAGATATTCGCTCTTATCGCAACAAGTCCATGCGCATTGATTGCGTGAAGCGAATGTTGCACAATCGTAGATATATCGGAGAATTCAGCTTTCGTGACACGGTAGTGCCGGGTGGAATTCCTGCAATAGTGCCGCAAGATTTATTTGACCGGGTACAAGTTAGGCTTGAGAAAAACAAGAAAGCTCCGGCCAGATACAAAGCGAAAGATGAGTTGTATCTACTCTCATTGAAACTTTATTGTGGACTATGCGGAGCGCTGATGATTGGCGAAAGCGGTACAAGCCGCACAGGGAAAATCCATCAATATTATAAGTGTGGAACTGCTAAGCGTAAGAAATCCTGCCCGAAAAAGACGGTCAGAAAAGCTTGGGTTGAAGATTTAGTTGTCGCAGAAGTTATGAAAATGCTTTCGAATGATGAAATTGTAGACTATATCGCTGACTTGGTGATGGAATTGCAAGCAAAAGAAAATACTGATCTGCCACGCTACAAAGCACAGTTGGCCGATGCCAAACGTGGCATTAAAAATATGCTTGACGCAATTCAGCAGGGCATTTTCAATAGCTCGACCAAGCAGCGACTGGACGAGCTTGAAGCCGCGAAGAGTGAACTGGAAGTAAAAATCTTGCAGGAAGAAATGCAGCAACCGCAACTCACGCGCGAACAGATTGTGTTTTGGATTTATCGCTACAGGCAGCTAGATGTGACCGTGCCGGAACAGCGCCAGCGACTGGTTGATGGCTTTGTGAATGCTGCAACATTGCGCGCGAGAAAGACCACTCGTCGCACACTCTCGGGGCGCTGTACTTGCTCACCGCCAAGCGAAAGCTCTGGAAAAAATGGAGCCGGGCCGTGACGAATCAGGGCGTTGATTTTGGCAGCTGCCGCCGTAACATCGACATCGGCGACGACGGTTATCAGCTTGAGCGAATCGCGCGCAGCCTCGCAAGTTGCACGGCCATGCAGGTGCCGCTGCGCGACCTAGCCAACAGCGCGAGCTACCCGGACAGCACACTGCGGCTGATCATCACGGCACTGTGGATTGCTCGGAACGACCCGCAGCTCATCAACGAAATCATCAAAGAAAGGGAACATCATGTTAGAACTCACAATCAGACACGGCGACCAAAATCTGTTGCTGGAACTGCCGTTGCCCACCGAAGTCATCACCGGCGAACTGCGTAATATCGGTCTCTGGCAGTCGCTTCATCTTCTCACGCAGGACAAATTTGCGCTGCAGCCCACGAACAAGCTCGGCGAACATTTCATGAAGCTGGTACAGCCGGACGACACACTGCGGAGCATTGCGATGTACTGCAAGGAATTCGATGTGTTAGCCAGGGAATCACGTCAGGCCCTGGAAGACTTGGTCATGGCCGACCGCTTTCGCGACCTCGACCACATGGGCGACTATCTGCAGCACGGCACGCTGGAAACTCACGCAGAAGAAACACCCCACGTCGCTGAACTCGAAAAGCCTGACTGCCCGCTTATCGGCCAGGATGGCAACGTGTTTAATCTCATCGGTGTCGCTGCCAGAACCCTGCGTGAGCACGGCCTTGCCGACCAGGCAAAAGAGATGCGTAAACGCGCCATGGATTGCGACAGTTACGACCAGGCCCTGGGCGTGATCACGGAGTATGTCAACCCCACTTCTGTGCACGACGATATCGAAGATAACGAGGGCTGGTATTATGATGAGGAAGTGTATGAAGAACTGGACTTCGGCGGTATGGGGGAATGACATGAGCATATTTTACGTAGCAATCGCGGAAAAACCGGCTTTCCTGCCCATGGACCGTTATGAAGCTGAGAAGTTCCTCTATGATCTGGAGTTGGACGCACCTGATGCGGAATATGAGCTGGAGCTTGTTAACAACACAGACTTTCTGCTCGTGCTGGATTCCAATTTCCGTGCGTTCAACCGCTTAGCGCAGCGCATTGAGGGCATGGGCAAAGATGACCGTGAAAGGCTTCAGGCCTGGTGTGATGCGCAGGGCACCTGCACTGTCGAAGATGCTCTGAAAGCCAGCGGTCACATGAATGCTGTGATGTTCCTCCATGGCGTTGACAGCGATGAAATTCTCGGCGAATTCGCCCTGGAAAACGGGATGATTTTGGAATACAACGACCTACCGGACGAAGTCTATGAAGCCCTCGACAAGGCGAAGGCCGGCGCGAAACTACGGGAGATGGAAGGCGGCGTGTTTGTCAACGGCGGGTACTTGATCAACGAAGATTTCTCCGACGAGCCAATCCCGGCTGAAGAACCCCTGGCATATTTTCAGGTGCGCTTCAGCGATGAGCACCACGACAGCGGCTGGTGCGATGTGCCTCTGACGGAAGCGGATGGGCGCTTGATTACCCGGATGTTCAGCTGCGAGGATCTTTCAGAATTAGCGATGGAAAACCGCTCTATTGTACCGCAGTTGAACGGAATGATTTCCGGCGCGGATGAACTTCCTGAACTCAATCTATTGAGGGAGGCCCTCAACGACATGAGCGGCGCTGAACTCCAGAAATACAAGGCGTTGCTGGAAGTGGTGCAGCCGAGCGCTCCGTCTGCTGCTGGAGAAAACCCTGACCGAGCGCGTGGTGACCGAATACTCGCCGCTGTGCCCGAAAGAGGAAATTGGCGCGCTGTCGCAGGGCGACTCGCAGATACGCGACCAAATCGGCGATATGCTACTTGGCATCACCGGCGCGGAAGCAAAAGCGCCCGAGGACTTCGCCAATGGTTCCACAGGCAAGCCAGCGGGTTACGCATTTTATGGCGTGCGTCAAACTGAGGGCGAGCCGGCCAAAGAAGTGCTCTTTCTGCGCCGGGCGAACCCCTTTATCAGCGGCGCCAAAGCAATGCTGTGCACAGGCCAGGGCGAGGAAATCGCCGAGACCCAAAGCCCATTGCTCAAGCTCACCCCGCAGGTGGATTTCCTGCTGGCCGAGGGCGTGTGCTATGTCATCAGCGAAAGCATCGCAAAGGACTTCGAACTCGAAAGTCGCGCAAATGCCGTAGCCGGGCGACGGTTGGAACAAATCGCCCAGACCGAGGTGATGAGCAACACCGAGCAGCTCGAACTGGCCGCGCTGGGCGGCAAACACACGAAAAAAATTCCTCGACTTCAACAAGGAGATCTTGGACCACATTGCCTCGCTTTCGATTGAGGCCCGCGCGGAATTCCTGGCAGTGTACGGCATCGAACTCGAGCGCGACGGCAAGCTCAGCACCAACGACCCGGAACAGTGCGAGATGATTATCGACCGGCTGTGTGGCCGCACCTGCACTGATGTGCTGGGCCGCTTGGTCGTGGGCGTGAATATTAAGCCCAGGGAGTAGGCATGACTTTTTCTTAGCTCTCCCAGGGATCTTTCCGTTTGAGCCGCAGCAGCGCCTCAGCCATGTCAATCCCAGCGGGTACTACTTTGCCGAGCTCGCTCCACGCGATGGGGCAACTCACCGGCAGGCCAAGTTGCATCCGAACGGAATACGGCGCCACGGCCTGGTAGTACTGCACTAAATCCAGCTTGGTCACGCGCGGCTCGTGCGAGAAAATCTTCTTCGGGCTGG
>Ga0131853_10026771_pt1 | contig 10369 bp, 3 predicted proteins | sample TergutLab28metaG_FD_92764 | JGI IMG/M metagenome (GOLD analysis project Ga0131853, IMG submission 92764) | Labiotermes labralis P1 segment gut microbial communities from Petit-Saut dam, French Guiana - Lab288 P1 (version 2) (version 2) | ecosystem: Host-associated > Arthropoda: Insects >... | reverse complement strand
TTTTTCTCTTCAAAATGCAGTTTGTTTCATAATTCTAACGTATTTGGTTCCTGTATTATTCACATTTTATATACAGGGTGTGCTAAAATTAAAAAAATAATTCCGGCGCCAAAAGGTTAAGAGCCTTCACAAACACTTTCGTAATTTTTATAAGAAATGTTATTTTGATATAAAAAGAAGCACTACAATATAAACCAAAAGGACGAAGGAACATATGACGATCGAGGTAGAGATGGAAGGACCAACTTCATCTTGAGGATTAAGGAACAGGAAACACGCCTAACCCTTCATGAACATGATGATGATGATATTTTGGTATATTAAAATGACAAGTAAATTTTGTACAACTTGATAAATTATACTTTATGTTTCCCAGGTGGCAACTCAGCAGTGTGCCTCTGTTTCATGCGCCATGGTTTAACCACTTAGAGACAGAGAAAATGCCTTCACTCAGCAGAATACATCTCCGGTATCAGAACTAACATCAGGTGCCTGACATCCAGTAGGTCACCTTAAATGTCTCTGACTGACAGAATTGCCCCTTCATCAATGCTTATCTTCCTTAAAGTGAAAATGCCTCACGAGATAATCTTTCGATGTACTGCATACATTTAGTGTGACTGTCACAGTTCAGCCATTCAAATAATAATTGAAGACACTGAGACCAACAGCATTTATATTTACATTACATTATGGATACCATGTGCAAAGAACGTCCAGACAACAGCACATACCATAACAAACAACATCCAGACAACAGCACATTCCATAACAAACAACATCCAGACAACAGCACATTCCATAACAAACAACGTCCAGACAACAGCATATTCCATAACAAACAACATCCAGACAATAGCATATTCCATAACAAACAACATGCAGACAATAGCACATCCCATAACAAAAACAGTTTTTCCTTATTAATAAACTCTTTTCTCTGTCTCCGAATATGATTTGTCTTTATTATCGTGCATTTGCTTATAGACATTTAAATGTGTTCTGTGTGTTAGTTGTTTGACGAAGATCGACTCATTCTGCACTGTAAGCATTCTTATACTCTACTGAATTTGTGCTTTTAAAGTTAATATTTTAATTTATCTACAATTTCAAGCCAACTGAGTAGTAGCTGTGTCACCATATTCAACATTCAACAACTCTACATTCTTCCCACACAGCTGTATTTATGTGTTTTGTGTGGATCTGAGAACAAACAGCGATTATTTCCCTATAGAACATTAACTGACTGGTTTGTATAACTGAGACGGAGAGTGTTTACTGCGCGGTACGAACTGAGGCTTTAAGTGTAATTCGCTTCGGTCTTCACTGTAAAGCGCCGATGTTACACCTAGCGCATATTCCTTTTATACAGAATTTCCCTGTTTGTCTTAGACAAGGTCAGTATCACGCTGCGTAATCTAGGTTTCATTTTACGTTTTTAACCCTTCAAACGTCGATTTAAATCCCATCTGCCATTTGCTGGGATTATTAGGAGCTCACCATATTCTCCACGTTAGCAGGATAAGGGTTAATACAGAACAAACTACCGCATTTTTACTTCCGAGATATTTACAGATGTAAATTGCTGAAAACATGTACTGCCAAATAGTACAATTAATGAATATTAATAAGAGTTTGGATTGTTAACCACATTGTACAAACCGAAGTGACGGAAGAAAATCACGTTTCCTACCAACTTCACACAACTTCTCACTTTCATACGGTTAAGCGAAGTGTTCATATTTAAGCACATGGCCGAGAGAAACAACGTAAATTTAACATGAAGCCACTACGGGGAAAGATTCCTAAGTGTGGTGTGAAAAATATGTAGGTTGTGTTTACGTCCCACACAAATAGCATTGTGTTTAAATGCGGGTGGTGTTCACGTGGGGTGACGCGTGTTACTGCATGACCAAACGTGTGCACAGCACAAACAATTGCAGAAAATGCTGGATTGAACTGCGGGTTTGTCACGTGTTGACTTAGAGCCCACTGGTTGCCACGTGCGCTAATACGCTGAAAGCTAATAGTCTTCCGTCTCTGCCTACCAGTACCTTTGCGTATTTTGTGTGGATCTCAGAACAAACAGCGATTATTTCCCTATACAGCATTAACTGACTGGTTTTTATAACCGAGAGGGAGTGTGTTTACTGCGCGGTACGGACTGAGTATTTATATATAATTTATTTTAATTTTAGTCTGTAAATTTCAAGTACATCAGATTTAACAGAACAAAGCTTGCGTCTTTCACTTTGAGAGAAGATTGACCAAGTGACGAAGTTAGTAGCAGGCAGAAACCGCATAGTATGGAGCTTGGTGTATTAATACTCACAGTCGAACACAACTATATGTGCCTCTAGTATTACAGGAGGATTATAACAACGACATGTTTCGGCCCTGTATGTGGGCCATCTTCAGGTTGTGACTGGATTTTCGGATCAGTTATACAGGAATGAGTGGAGCGTTCTTTGGGAGTTCTGGGGGAGAGGGGACCGGGTCGAGATCTCATTATATGAGTGGGTACCATGGCCCCTGGTTTTTTTTTCCAGGTGGACTACCATAAGTAGTTTTGTAATGCCCTTTTTCCAAAGTGGGTACAACTCTTATGCTAGGGTTATACACTTCAAAACTTCTTATGGTAGTCCAACAGGGAAAATAAATCCGGGACCATGGTACCCACTGTTATAATGAGATCTCGACCCGACCCTCTCCCAGAACTCCCAAAGAACGCTCCACGCATTCCTTTATAACTGATCCGAAAGTCCAGTCAAAACCTGAAGATGGCCCACATATAGGGTCGAAACATTTCGTTGTTATAATCCTCCTGTAACACTAGAGGCAAATATAGTTGTGTTCGACTGTGAGTATTAATACACCAAGCTCCTTACTATTGTACTAACACAACGGGGATGACGCACATCAGAATTAAAAACCGCATTTTTGAGTGAAATATTTAACCCAACATAAGCAAATCATTCGTTTTAACGATAGGTGAACAGCTGTCTGAAGTGGTGGGCAGATTGAAACCGTCAAGACAGGAGACAAGGAAGCGGCAGTTGGAGTGAGTGGTCCGGTGAGAAGTTACAAAATATCGACTGTCTGTGGAACCACGTCAAATGCTGGGGGTTTATTATGACTTACTGCAGGCTGTTTTCAGTAGGCGATTTGAAAATAAACTTGTCTTAAACAAGTTCTTTCCAAGAATACTCAATCACAAAAGTGGACATGGAAATCTATTTTGTGGCTACTACCTTTTATAAATATGCACAAATATTTAAAGACGATTCGAATTTTTAAAGTTCTATAAGATCGGTAATATTTGAATAAATATTAAGTTTTGGTTAATGGTTAGAATAAAATTAGAGGTCCTCAGATAAAAAATTATCCAGTGACACTTTACGCACCACTGACCCCATATAGGCAGAGCCAGCATTGTATTGTTAACCGACGTAAATATTTGCTGAATAGCGGGATGGAATCAGAAAGCATCTTAGAAGCATTACAGCTTGTGAAACATCAGTCTAAAATTAAGTTATTAGATTCTGAGTGTAATAATCACATGAAATACGTACTGACACCAATCGAATACCCGATAGTGACTTAATTCAGTGTACATTATTTGTTTGTTCTGAAACGATATAATTTTATCCATCCTTTATATTGACAACTTTTGAAATAATGAATGACATGCAGCAACACTTTATACGAAGAAAATCTGTCAGGGTGAACGTTGTGAGTTTGGATACCGGAGAGATAAAATGGGACTTTTGCCCCCTCATTTAAAAACACTTAAAAGACAGAATTAGATTTATGAAAACAAACAAACAAATACAGTGTGGTCACCAGCTTCGAGTTTGTGTGGTGCTTCGACCCTGACACAGTGAAACACCTCTGGAACTTCTCAGATACAGCATCATAATTTTTTTAAGAACTGTGTAAAAATATTGCTTCCTCTCAACCCTGAACAACAAAAGAAGTATCCGTGTTATCTTACCGTGATCACAATACCTTTATATGAAAAAAGCGCCTATATCCTCCAGGACACTCAGAGAGAACTTCCATGTTAAAGAACACCCAAAAAGAAACACCCTGTATATTATTACTTACAATAGCCGAGAATCAGTGAATTTCGCTCCAGGATACGAACTGATTAACAAGAGATCAGTTGTGTCAAGGTAATACCGAAAATAAAGCAATCTCTGCTCAATCGCGGTTCGTTACCGGGCATAGACGTAGTTTGTATCTCCACTGTCTTGCCCTGCCTTGCAATTTCGCTGACTCAGCGCCCTGTCTAAAGAGTACCAGGTGCTTAGCGTCGCATTGTAATGCGGCATAGCTATAGACCGTGGCTCACGTCCACAGCGTTCCTGTAACAAGCAAGTGCTGAAGATCACGTCCCTCCCGACAACTTTGCCACACCATGAAATGTCACAAACACAGCTTCTCTATATAGAAGATTTGAACTGGAGTAAAACGTATTTGCTTACAATTATGGATTCAGAGGAGCACCTGGTCTTACTGAAGACGGCTTATTTAGCCTTCTGACCAGAATTTAACGCAAATTATGAAAAACTTCATGTTCATAATCTGTGAAAATAAAAACATCTTAACCTAATTCCGGCACAGAACTGCAGTTACAATTATGCCTCAGTAGTTAGTCACTTTCGCCCATTATAATTTTTTTATTCAAAATAAGGAAGAAACGTAATTAGGGCGTAAATATTTTCTGGTCCTTATATAATCCGGAAATAAAAAGGAATGGCTTAAACCACTCTTAAAAATGAAAAGGTAAATCTTTTTCTTGAAAACAAACAAGAGAAATGAAATTATTCGGAGAGACCGAACAACAAGGAAAATGAGAACCTCCCAATTAGTAACGCACTACTTGACGTTAATTAGAAAGGATTTAAGCTCCTTATTTCATTCTTCCTGCAAGTATCTCGTTACTTTGCAGACACAATATGGCTCTGAGATTTTATGAGTTCAGTTTCAACATCCAGTGTCTACAGGACTCTGAGATAATTTATAACAGAAATGTTCTTATTTCCGTTGTTACACTGTGCATGTTGTCGAGTTACTCAATTGTTACACCAACCACTGCATATATATATATATATATAATTTATAAAATTTATACATTAAAACATTAAAAACGCTCCGACATGTTTCGGTCCTAAGACCATCATCAGGGAGCCTTATCGTCCTTGCTAAAGTCACACTATAAAAAGTCACGTTAATTTCGTTGTACCAGTTGGGTATTGTGGCAGCATGTCGTGTTGTGTAATGTTATGTTGCGAAGAGTGCCCTGCAGGGCCCTCTTCGCAACATAACATTACACATGCTGCCACAATACCCAACTGGTACAACGAAATTAATCTGTGACTATTTCTAGTGTGAATTTAGCAAGGAATATACAGCTCCCTGATGATGGTCTTAGGACCGAAATATGTCGGACGGTTTTTAATGTTTAATGTGTAAATTTTATAAATTTTATATATGTGCAGTAGTTGGTGTGATAATTGAGTGATTATAAGAGAAAACCTTATCAACCCAGTCTTAAAAGTAAACCAATTTAAATAGGGTTTGTGGACGGTATGTTTGTGTGTTGCTTTTCATTTGCTCACTAAGTCTTTGTCTAGTTTTAGGACCCTTTTGCAAAATTACGAAAAGCAACTGTTAGTTTCGTCATGTCTTCCCCTTCTGTCCGTCTCCATAGAACATTTCGGCAACCCAAGGACGGATTTTTATGAAACTGGACATTTGGGTATTTTTTTCTAAAAAAAAAAAAAATTGCCGCGAAAATTGAAGCTGCATTAAAATCGTACTTTACGTGACTATCAATATATATTTTGATCTTATCATATCGCTCAATCTTTCGTAGAATGAGAAATGTTTCAGAAAACCCACATTTTGTGCCCAATAAATTTTTCCCGAAATTCGTGCCGTTTGTTAAATAATGTGGAAAAATAGTGCAGAATAGAGCAGACCACAGATTGCAATATGGCGCATGCGCATTTTGTGCTGACTACATAGGGCTACAAACACACACTCAGAATACGTAATACTTATTATCTTTCCACTGCAATAATGGTCGCACGAAAGCGACTTATTTTTACGGCGTTGTCTGTCTGTCTGTCTGTCTTGTCACGTTACAAGATTAACGTAAACATTCCACAGCACGTTACAGTATTAACAGGCATAATAACAAATGTAGATTCATCTACCGATAACAGTTATGATTGTGTAAGGCATCGCCTTGAGCACAAATTGCTAAATTTAATTACAACATTATATTTCATAATTTCATCTGTTTTTACATGACAGTGACCTCCCCCCCCATAATGAAAAATATTAAGACCCGAAACACGCAGTCCGTAGTACAGGCTATACAAACAAAAATCGTTATGCACTCAAAATCTTGGCACAAAATCAGTAAATCTGGGCTGCATTAATAGCTATTAAATGTGCGTAATTTTTACTAACACGTCACTTGTAAATAAAGAGATTAACGTTTGGCGCCGGAATTATTTTTTAATTTTAGCACACCCTGTATATAAAATGTGAATAATACAGGTACCAAATACGTTAGAATTATGAAACAAACTGTATTTTGAAGAGAGAAAAAAAACGGAGTGTATGTACCATGTTTAAAATATTCAGTACATATATTTGTTGAATAAATATATAAAATGCAACTTTAGGTGTTAGCGGTGCGGTACGACCACTATAGTTGACATTAGGCGTCAAAAATTAATACGTCTTTTGAATGAATCTCATTCATAGAAGGTACGTGCTGGGTGTGGGGAGAGGAGGAAAGGTGTTGGCTGGTTTATGGCGCCGAATGTGTTCATTTCTTTTGGGTGACAATTTGCACCATCACGTGACCTTTAACTTCGAAATCCTTTTGTGTGTTTTCATGCAACATCACATAAAATAGCGAACAGCGCCGCTACCTCATTGTTTTTTAATGGGAACAGAATACGCTTTTGATGTCGACAGCGAAATTGTGTTTTCTCTCTCTCTCTCTCTCTCTTTGTCACCCATGTTGATGATAAACGCCCTTCGACACTCACGCAGTCCTCTGTGGTTCTAATTTTTCATTTTAATGGCTACGTTAAATTCCTTCTGAGGACTCAAAGAGGTAAAACTAACACTGGCAGAACTTTCGTCGCTTTGGGTCGGGTTGGGGGGGGACGGGGGGGCAGATTCATATCCTTATCATCCATTAGCAGTTCCTCCACGCAGAGACTAGGTTAAACTAGCGGTACAAGTCAGAAATATTCCACAGCTGCATGCTTCAGAATTTGGCCTGATTCTTCCTACTCAGGCACTCTTTCGATCGCCGGGATGTTAAAGAGAATATCTTGACGGATTTTGTGCCGTCACTTTGCAGTTCATCTTAAAGAACTGTTCTAAGCAAGAAATCAGAATTTCACAACCGCGCAGTCGAGGGCTACAGATATAAAAAGATGTGGAACTGCGGATTCCAGAAAGTTGTCCTGAACGTTTCGGACAAGAATATCGCTTCCTTTCCAAGGTTTCAGTAGCAGATTAAAAATAACTGCTGGATATGAGGCCGATGCGCTCTTCGAAACGTCGGGAACCGCTTAACTAGTGACGCAATTTCACGTCCCTGAAGACAGGACTCTTTACTTCACTTCACATGAATATTTAGGTATTCTTATAACAAAAGCCAACGAGATGCACCATTGGCCGTGCTAGCTGTGTGTGGACTGTCTGCTAGCGAGGTCAGGATAGCATCCTGACCTCGCTAGCAGTTAACATAACTAGCATGACAAATACGTATTGCTGTGTATACAGTGTTGAGGCTCCTGATGATGGACAGTAGATCTGACCGAAACATGTAGAGATCTTTATCAAAACAAATTTGAAAAATAGTGCATCTCGTTGGCTTTTATTAGAAGAATATAGCACGATGCACGGTGCTCTGAATGTCTAATTTACCTATTCATTGTGATTTGAACTTTCTGGAGTTTGTTAAATGTTAGACCGCAACTTTATATAATACACTAAACACAATGCATTGTGAAATAAAGCGAAATGCCAACTTGATGCAACTAGGTAATTTTATTGATGTATTAGTAGCTCGACATGTTTCGGGTACATACGGCCATCATCAGGAGCATTAGATGTTGAGTTACAGCATATGACTTTCTGCACCGAGTTTTTGGATGGGTGGTGGTCTTGAGAGCAGCTACGTAGGTCGTGTGTATGGTGCCGATGGTGCCGTGCACGGCACCATCGGCACCATACACGTGACTTACACAGCGGCTCTCAAGACAACTACCCATCCAAAACCTCGGTGCACAAAACCATATGCTGCAACTCAACATCTAATGCTCCTGATGATGGCCGTATGTACCCGAAACATGTCGAGTTAAGAATACATCAATAAAATTATCTAGTTGCATCAAGTTGGCATTTCACTTTATTTCATGAGGAAGATGCTCGGTCAAACAACCCTCAAATAAATGCATAGTAACTTACACGACAAAGTGACAATAAAGACAGTACTTTCTCACAGTGCGGTCCGACATTGTTCCACCTGAAGTCACAGACGGTTTCTCACCTACGATGTTGGAACAGACGAAAAGATGAAGCGTTCAGGAAAAATTCGGTTACTCTCAAACAGCAGTAACTTTCACAAAAGGCCATCACTTTCCAATCGGCCAGCAGCTCCGCACAATTTCAGTCTATTCTATCGTTTATTATCACAGATTTATCTAATTCTTGTAAATAGACGAAACAAGTGTTCAGATTTGTACAAAGTGATGTGAATTCAAACACAAACTGTACAATTTGTTTTGTGGTTCAGTATAACAAAAGATTCAATAGGGCAACTCTTGACAAGCCGCGATGGATACGAAACTGTAGCTGTTAAACTTACGTACAAAGTGAAAGAATTACAAGGGACGTCTGTTCTTCTGGAATAAGACGCTGCGTGCTCCTGGACAATCTGGCACCGCCTGCACTGCGTAGGTAAAATTCAGAATTTTACTGGAACGTAAATGGCTGCATCCAGTTATAATTTGTGTTTGTTTGTTTTCAATTCTATTTTCTGCCAACTGGCACTCTTCGGCTATCCTGACTGGGGGTTTCCAGCGCTTTTTCCTCAGTTGTAAGGCAAATGTCTTCCAGGTTGCTATACAAAAATTAAAGATCAAGATATATAGAACTATAATTTTGCCTGTTGTTTTGTATGGGCGTGAAACTTGGTCGTTGACATTGAGGGAGGAAAGTAAGCTGAGGGTGTTTGAGAACATGGCGTTGAGGAGAATATTTGGATCTAGGAGGGACGAGGTAACGGGTGAATGGAGGAGCTAAATGATTTGTACTCCTCACCCAATATTGTGGGGTGATAAAATCGAGAAGAATGAGATGGGCTAGGCATGTGGCGCGTATGGGTGAGGAGAGGGGGGTGTATAGGGTCTTGGTGGGGAATCTGGAGGGAAAGAGACCACTGGGGGACCTAGGCGTAGATGGGTGGGTAATATTAGGATGGATCTGCAGGAGGTGGGATGTCGGTATATGGACTGGATTGGGCTGGCCCAGGATAGAGATAGGTGGCGGACGCTTGTGCTTGAGGTAAAGAACTTTCGGGTTCCGTGAAATGCGGGGAATTTCTTGACTGGCTGCAAACCAGTTGGATTCTCAAGAAGGACTCTGCACCATGGAGTAAGTAAGTAAGTAACGCATATGCCAGGGTATAACTCGCAAAGACGGGGCACGGCCCGCACTCTTCCCAATTAGTGAACTGCGCTGTTCTATGTATTGTTTGTGTGTAAATGTGTACTGTACTACTGCCACCGGGTGTCAACCCAATTGCAGTTAAATATATATCATATCATATCATACCTTGACTGTCCTGCACATTGTCAGCCTGCACGTAAGTGTGTAGACTACGCGCACAACAATAATGTCAGAGAAGTTGTCGCTGCGGCACGGCGAACAACTGTGTGCCAGTACAGACAAACGGTAAATCTACTTAGATAATTCGTTATTAGAGTCAGAGCTGCAAGATCCTCTCCTTGCATCGACATTCATGACAGCTGCGACGTATGAACAAACACACATACGTCAGTGTATGAAGACAAAGATCGAAATAGCGAGGCGTAAACACTACAAAGAGAATGTTAGGAATGTACTGACTTGGTGAAGGGACGAAATTAGCAGTCAGAGGAACCTTCTCTTTGTGTCCCCAACACTGTATCAGCAGTGAATATCCGACGTTCTGATTGGCCAGACGTTTGCTCCGACTGAGGAAAGGACGAAACTCCATCATTATGGAAAAATATTGACTTGGAACACATATGTGTTTTTGTGTGTGTGTGTGTGGGGGGGGGGGGGT
>Ga0131853_10026770_pt1 | contig 10369 bp, 9 predicted proteins | sample TergutLab28metaG_FD_92764 | JGI IMG/M metagenome (GOLD analysis project Ga0131853, IMG submission 92764) | Labiotermes labralis P1 segment gut microbial communities from Petit-Saut dam, French Guiana - Lab288 P1 (version 2) (version 2) | ecosystem: Host-associated > Arthropoda: Insects >... | reverse complement strand
CGGGCCCTACATCGAGGGCCCCGGCGACGACGGCACCCCCGCCGGCAAGCGCGCCAACGTCCCGGACGACCTGCCGCCCGACGAGCTCACCCTCGAGAAGGCCAAGGAGCTCTTCGCCAACCCCGCCGGCGAGGAGGTGGACCTCGGCAGGCACCCCGACAGCGGTCTCGAGATCGTCGCGAAGTCGGGCCGCTACGGGCCCTACGTCACCGAGGTCGTGCCCGACGACGCGCCGAAGGGCGTCAAGGGCCGCACCGCGTCGCTGTTCAAGTCGATGTCGCTCGACACCGTCACGCTCGACGACGCGCTCAAGCTGCTGACCCTGCCGCGCGTGGTCGGCGTCGCCGAGGACGGCGAGGAGATCACCGCGCAGAACGGTCGCTACGGCCCCTACCTGAAGAAGGGCGCCGACTCCCGCTCGCTGACCAGCGAGGACCAGCTCCTCACGATCACGCTGGAGGAGGCGCTGCGGATCTACGCCCAGCCCAAGGCACGTGGCCGTGCCGCCGCGGCGGCGCCGCTCAAGGAGCTCGGCAACGACCCGGTCTCGGGCAACCCGGTGGTGGTGAAGTCGGGCCGCTTCGGCGACTACGTCACCGACGGGGAGTACAACGCCACCCTCCGCAAGGACGACTCGATCGACGCGCTCACCCTCGAGCGCGCCGCCGAGCTGCTCGCCGAGCGCCGCGAGAAGGGCCCCGCCAAGAAGGGCGGCAAGAAGACGGCCAAGAAGACCGCGAAGAGGTCGACGGCCAAGAAGACCACCGCCAAGAAGACCACGGCGAAGAAGAGCGCAGCCAAGAAGTGACCCTCGAGGAGATCGTCCTCGACCGGGCCGAGGGCACCCGCTACCGCGTCACGCTGGCACGTGCCGCCGACCCGGCCGCCCCGGTCGTGATCGTCGCCCCGGCGATGGGGATGGGCGCGCGCTACTACCTGCCGCTGGTCGAGGCGCTCGCGGCCGCCGGCGTACACGGGGCGGTCGCGGAGCAGCGCGGTCACGAGGCCGAGGGCGGTCGCATCCCCGGGCGGGGCTACGACTTCCGGTACGCCGACCTCCTCGAGGACCTCACCGGGGCGGTCGCCGCGGTGCGCACGGAGCTGCCCGAGGCGCCGGTGCACCTGCTGGGGCACAGCCTCGGCGGCCAGATCGCGACGATGTACGCCGCCCTCCACCCGATCGACGGGCTCATCCTGGTCGCCTCGAGTACGCCGTACTGGCGGCACTGGGGCTGGCGACTGCACGCCGCCGGCCACGGCTTCCCACTCGCCGCCCGGCTGCTCGGCCACTTCCCGGGCGCCCGCGTCGGCTTCGCCGGCCGCGAGGCGCGCGGCGTGATGCGCGACTGGGGCGTGCTCGCCCGCACCGACCGCTTCCCGGTCGCCGACGACCGGATCGCCGACATCGAGCTGCCGCTGCTCGTCGTCTCGATCGAGGGCGACGCCCTCGGCCCGACGCCGGCCGTCGAGGGGTTCGCCGCCCGGATGCCGCGGGCGACCGTGACCCGCGCGCACCTCGACGAGGACGGCGTCGACCACATGCGCTGGGCACGGCGCCCCGAGTCCGTCGTACCGCTCATCGCGAAGTGGCTCGGCTCCCAGGGCCCGACACCCGCGGCGACGTCCTAGGTCGAGGTCGCCACTCGCCCCGCCGGGACTGCCGGTCGCCCCGCTCGAAGATCGCTGCCGGCAGGTGGCAGCGACCTTCGACTCAGCGTGAGGAGGCGACGGCGGCACGCAGGGCGATCGCGATCCGGTCGCGCTCACCCTCGCCGACCCGGTCGGCCTCCGAGGCGCCGAGGTAGCCGAAGATGCGTGGCCCCCTCAGGTGATCGGGCTGGTCGGGCATCCGCGGCACCAGGTGGACGTGCAGGTGGTGGAAGCCCTCGGCCTCGGAGAACTGCATGATGTAGGTCTTCGCGCAGCCCACGACTTCCCGCAGCGCCTGCGACAGCGAGCCCAGCAGGCCGCCGAGCTCCGCGTGCGCCTCTGCTGGCAGCTCGTCGAGCGCGGTGACATGGACCAGCGGCAGGATCACCAGCCAGCCGGGCAGTGCGGAGTCGAAGGCGTGGGCGACTCGCCAGTGTGCGGTGCGGACCGCCGCCTCGCGGTCCGGCGGGGAATCGGCGGCGTTGTCGCGGCAGCTCATGCAGTCCACGGCGCCGAGGCTAGCTGTCAGACCCCCGCCGTACGTTGGGGCCATGACCTTCGCGAACCTCGGCATCCTCGGCGTCGTCCCCGGCCGCCGGGACGAGCTGGTCGCCCACCTGACCCGCCCCAGCGAGGGGCTCGCGGCGGCAGGCTGCCTGCTCTACGGGGTCGGGGTGAGCGACGACGACCCCGACAGCGTCTACGTCATGGAGCTGTGGACCTCCGCCCAGGCCCACCAGGCCTCGCTGCAGCTGCCCGCGGTGCAGGAGGCGATCGCGGCGGCCCGGCCGCTCCTGTCCGGCTCGTTCGGCGGCCACCGCTTCGAGGTTGTCGGCTCGCCGCTGCGTGCCGACACGTAGGTTGTGCCCGTGAGGTTTCCCGGTGTGTACGCCGACCACGGCGTGTTCGTCTGCTTCGAGGGCGGTGAGGGCTCCGGCAAGTCGACCCAGTCCCGCCTGCTGAGCGAGGCGCTCACCGAGCGGGGCATGCGGGTGCTGCTCACCTTCGAGCCCGGCGACACCGGCGTCGGCAAGGAGCTGCGTCGGATCGTGCTCAGCCCCGAGACCGGCACCCTCGCCGACAAGACCGAGGCGCTGCTCTACGCCGCCGACAAGGCCGAGCACGTCGAGACGGCCGTCCTGCCGGCGCTGGAGCGCGGCGAGGTCGTCATCACGGACCGGTACGTCGACTCCATGCTCGCCTACCAGGGCGCCGGCCGGGTGCTCAACGTGACCGAGGTCGAGGAGGTCGCGCGCTGGGCGACCGGCGACCTGCGGCCCCACCTGACCGTCGTCCTCGACCTCGAGCCCGAGCACGGGCTGGGCCGGTTCACCGAGCGCGACCGGATCGAGGGGGAGTCGCCGGAGTTCCACCAGCGGGTCCGCGACGCCTTCGTGGCGATGGCGAAGGATGCCCCCGACCACTACCTCGTCCTCGACGCCCGCGCGCCCGTCGACGAGATCCACCGAAGGATCCTCGAGCGCCTCGAGCCGCTGCTCGGCCGGGCGGCGCGCGGATGACCGCGGCGACGACCGACGCGGACGTCTGGAGCACCCTCGTCGGACAGCGCCAGGTCGTCGCGACCCTGCGGCAGGCGGCGGCCGGGCGGGGCATGGCCCAGTCCTGGCTCTTCACCGGGCCGCCGGGCTCGGGCCGCTCCAACGCGGCGATCGCCTTCGCCGCCGCGCTGCAGTGTCCCGACGGCGGCTGCGGCCACTGCCACGAGTGCCACACCGTGCTGGCCGGCAGCCACGCCGACGTACAGGTCGTGCGCACGCAGAAGCTCTCGCTCGGCGTCGACGACGTCCGCGAGCTGGTCCGCAGCGCCTCGCTCACCCCGGTCGGCCGGCGCTGGCAGGTGCTCATCGTCGAGGACGCCGACCGGCTCACCGAGCAGGCCAACAACGCGCTCCTCAAGGCGATCGAGGAGCCCAACTCCCGCACCGTGTGGATGCTGTGCGCCCCGACGGTCGAGGACCTGCTGCCGACCATCCGCAGCCGCTGCCGGCTGGTCACGCTGACCACCCCGAGCATCCCCGACGTGGCCGACTTCCTGCAGCGCACGACCGGAGCGCCACGCGCCCTGGCCCAATACTCCGCTCGCGCCAGCCAGGGCCACATCGGCCGGGCCAAGGCGCTCGCGACCGACGAGGAGACCCGCAACCGCCGCCGCGAGGTGGTCGCCTACCCGGCCCGGCTGACCAGCGTGGGTGCCTGCCTGCGGGCGGCCGCCGACCTGACGGAGGTCACCAAGGCCGAGGCCGACGCGATCACCTCGACCCTCGACGCGCAGGAGAAGTCCGACCTCGACGCGGCCTACGGCGTCGTCGAGCGCGGCCGCCGGCCCCGCGAGTACGCCCCGGCCCTCGCCCGCCTCGAGCGCGACCAGCGGACGCGCGCCAAGCGCCGTCACCTCGACGTCATCGACCGCGGCCTGATGGACCTGGTCACCGTCTACCGCGACGCGATCGCGCTCGCCACCGGCGCGGGCGGTGCGCTGGTCAACGAGGAGATCCGCGCCGACGTCGAGCGGCTGGCGCTCGCCTCGCCCCCCGAGCACAACCTGCGCCGCGTCGTGGCGATCTTCGACGCCCGCGAGCAGCTGCTGGAGTTCAACGTCACCCCGCCGCTCGCCCTCGAGTCGATGATGCTGGCGCTGCGGCTGCCGGAGGCGAGCGGGCGGTGAGGCCGCTCCCCAAGGCCATTGCACTGGTGGCCGTGCTCGCGCTGCTGGCGGGCTCGGGGGTCTTCGGCGCTTGGATGGGACTGCGGTCCGGCGGCGACACCAACGCCAGTGACCAGCCGGCGATCGCGCCGATGCCGAGCGGCGGCCGCGACGCCGACGTCGCCCCGCGAGCGGCCCTGACCCGCTACTACGACCAGGACGTCACCTGGACCGCCTGCGGGCACGGCCTCCAGTGCGGCCACCTCCTCGTCCCGCTCGACTACGCCCATCCGCACGGCCGGACGATCTCGCTCAGGATGGTCATGCGCCCCGCCTCCGACCCCGGCCAGCGGGTCGGCACGCTGCTGGTCAACCCCGGCGGCCCGGGCGCCCCGGCGGACACGCTGGCCCAGAACGCCCCGAGCTACTTCGGCCAGCCGCTGCTCCAGCACTTCGACATCCTCGGCCTCAACCCGCGCGGCACCGACGGCAGCGACCCCATCGACTGCCTCAGCAACCGCCAGCTCGACCACTACCTCGCGATGACGCCCGTGCCGACGACACCCGCCCAGGTGCGCTCCTACCGGCACTGGGACGACGCGATGGGCCGGGGCTGCCGGCGCCGCTCGGGCGCGATCGCCGACCACGTCTCCACGGTCGAGGCGGCGCGCGACATGGACGTCCTGCGGGCCGTCCTCGGCGAGGGCCGGCTCGACTACCTCGGCTTCTCCTACGGCACCAAGCTCGGCACGACGTACGCCGACCTGTTCCCGAGCCGCGTGGGCCGGTTCGTGCTCGACGGGGCGATCGACCCGGAGCTGTCCTCGCGCAGGGCCCAGCTCCAGCAGGCGGGCGGCTTCGAGACGGCGCTGCGCTCCTACGTGCGGCACTGCGTCGCCTCCGGCGGGTGCTTCCTCGGCGGCTCGCTGCACGCCGGGCTGGCCCGGATCCAGGCGTTCCTGAGGCAGGACCGCGCGCTCCCCGCCGGCGACGGCCGCACCCTCCACGCCGGCGACGCGGTCTACGGCCTGGTGATGGCGCTCTACGACCGCGGCCTGTGGACCTACCTCGATCAGGGCCTCCAGCAGGCGTTCCGGGGCGACGGCCGCACCCTGATGTGGCTCGCCGACCTCTACTCCACGCGACGCGCCGAGGGCGGCTACGAGACCAACCTCCTCGAGGCCAACTACGACATCAACTGCCTCGACGACCCGTGGTCGGTGCCGGTCGACAAGGTCTCCTCGGTGCTGCCGGCGTTCGAGAGAGCCTCGCCCACCTTCGGCGCGGTCTTCGCGTGGATGGCGACGGCCTGCTCCGGATCGGGCTTCACCAGGCCGGTGCCCGAGCCGCCGGTGGGGGCGCCCGGCGCCGACCCGATCGTGGTCGTCGGGACGACCCGCGACCCGGCCACGCCGTACGCCGGGGCCAAGGCGCTGGCCTCCGAGCTCGACTCCGGGGTGCTGGTCACCCGCGACGGCGACGGCCACACCGGCTACCACGCCGGCAACGCGTGCGTCGACCACGCCGTGGAGGGCTACCTCGTCAGCGGGGTGGCTCCGAGGGACGGCCTGTCATGTTGATCGGCTCCGCGAACGTGCGGATCCGGTTGGTGGCCAGCTCGATCATCAGCCGCGCGGCGGGGGAGAGCGTCGCGTTCGCGCGGTGCACGATCGCATAGGTCTCGTAGGTCGCCGGCCGCAGCGAGACCCAGCCGGCCTTCGGCGCGAGGCGCGGCAGCATCTGGAGGGCGGCGCCCTTGGAGATCACGCTGTCGGCGTACCCGAGGCCGACAAGCTCGACCGCGGTCTCCATGTCCTCCACCTCGATCCGGCTCGGTGGGTTGCGACCGGTCTCACGCAGCAGCGCACGCAGCACCGTGCGGGTGGAGTCCTCCGCCTGCCAGGTGGTCTCGGACATGACGAGGGTCGCCATCGAGAGCCGGTGGGCGGTCACCGGGGTGGTGAGATGGGCCGGGTCGGCGCTGATGTAGACCAGCTCGTCACGGGCCACCGGCGTGATGGTCATGCCCTCGCCGATCAGCGTCGAGACGGCGATCATCGCCGCCTCGAGGCGGCCGCGGCGCAGGTCGTCCTGGATCTCGGAGGAGTGCTGCCCGATCAGCTCGACGCGCACGCCGGGATAGCGGTCGAGCACGTCGGCCACGAGCCCGGCGCCGCCGTAGAAGCGGGCACCGCCGAACATCCCGAACCGGATCGTCCCGGTCTCGAGCTGCTTGACGGACTGCACCGCCTTGCGCGCCTCCTCCGCGGCGGCGAGAGTCTTCTCCGCGTGGGGACGGAAGGCCTCGGCGACGTCGGTGGGTACGACGCCGCGGCCGACGCGACGGAACAGGTCCACGCCGAGGCTCTTCTCCAGCGCGCGGACCTGCTCGGAGATCGACGGCTGTGCGTAGCCGAGGTCGTCGGCCGCCGCGGTGAGCGACCCGTGCTCGTAGACCGCGAGGAACACCCGGAGCTGGTGCAGCGACAGCATAGGCCGACTCTATGCCTGATAGAGGAGGCATCGACTACCTCTATCGGAATCGACACGCCATACTTCTGCGGTGAACAGTGGGATCCGACGCGTCCGGCGTCTGCTGAGCCTGGAGCGGCCGTCCGCGAGGATCGCCCTCCCGGCGCCGGAGGACGCGGAGGCCCCGGTCGAGGCGCCCGCAGTCTCCGAGGCCCTCCCGGTCAGCTGACCAGGGCGTCGATCCCGCCGGCGAACGACGAGGCGTCGCCCTCGATCGACCGGCTCGTGCGGCCGTCGATGCTCACCGGCACGTCGCCGGCCACGGTGATCCGGCGCACCTCCCGATACTGGTGGTCGAAGTCGGCGACCGCGTAGTGCTGGGTGGCGCGGTTGTCCCAGATCGCGACATCGCCCTCGGCCCAGGTCCAGCGCACCGTGTTCTCGAGCTTGGTCACGCGGCCCTGGAGGAGCTGGAAGATCGCCTGCGACTCCGGGGTGTTGAGGCCGACGAAGCTCTGCACGAAGTGGCCCAGGAGCAGGCTGCGCTCGCCGGTCTCGGGATGCACCCGCACCACCGGGTGCTCGGTCTTGAAGAGGACCCGGGCGAACTCCTCGCGCTGGTAGGACCGGGTGGCGAGGTCGTCCTCGCTCTCCGACTCGGCCGCGTAGTCGTAGTCGTTGGTGTGGATCGCCCACAGCTCGTCGACCAGCGCCTTGAGCGGGTCCGGCAGACCGGCGTACGCCGCCGCGGTGTTGGCCCAGACCGTCGTGCCGCCGTACTCGGGGATCGCGACGCCGCGCAGCACGCTGAAGGCCGGGTAGCGGTCCACGAACGTGACGTCGGTGTGCCAGCTGTTGGCCGCCATGCCGCGGGTCGCGGCGAGGGTCAGGACGCGCGCGCTCTTGCTGTTGAGTGTCGGGTGGGCCGTCGTGAGCGGGCCGAGCCGCGACGCGAACGCCGCCTGGGCGTCGTCGTCGAGGTGGCCCTGGTCGCGCAGGAAGACGACCTTGTGCTCGAGGATGGCGGCGCGGAGCCGGGCGACCGTCTCGTCGGGCAGGTCCCCGCCGAGTCGTACGCCGTCCACGCGGGCGCCGAGCCGGCCACCGATCTTGGTCACGGTCAGGTCCGTCGGGCGGTCGAGGCTGATGGTCATCGCGGAGAGTCCTCTCGTCGGTGGGCGCACCCGGCGACGATCAGGCTACTAAGTCAAGTGAGTTAGTCAAGCATGGTCCTCGTCCGACGGGAGTGTCGTCGGTTTCGCGACGGCGAGGTCGCGTCGGTATGCTTCCCCGCGTTGTCCGGCTGCCGTCGGACGGCACGCCGCCTTAGCTCAGTCGGTAGAGCGTCTCACTCGTAATGAGAAGGTCGTCGGTTCGATTCCGACAGGCGGCTCCAAAGAAGTGGCCCTGACCAGCGAAGCGCAGGTCGGGGCCACAGCCATTTCTGACCCCGTCGGGCCGATCGACACATGTGCCGGCGATCGTGCTCTCGTGCGGACATCGCGGGCTGAACGCGTCCCGATGCGCGTGAGTCCATGGGCATGGTCGGGCCCCGGTCATCGGTCGGAGCGCCTCTGTCACCGGTCCAGACATCCCCGTCAGGGCATTTACTGCACGTGATTTTTGTTTATTATGAGCAAAATCACGTGGAGAGGAGGCGCGGATGCTGAGAGCTGAGGCGGCGCAGATGCGTCGCACCCATGAGGAGCGTCTGCTCCAGACCCTGCGCGAGCAGGGTCCGCTCTCGCGCGGCGAGCTCGAGACGCGCACCGGCCTGACCCGTCGTGCGATCGCTGACCTCACCGCCGAGATGCTGGCGCGCCGGACCATCGTGAGCGTGCCGGCGGCGTCCGGGGAGAGCCGGGGGCGAGGGCGGCCGGCGAGCCTGTTCGCACTGGCGCCGGACGCCGGCCGGTTCGTCGGCGTCGACTTCGGTCACCGGCGCGTGCTGGTCGCCGCGGTGAGCCCGACGAACGAGATCCTGGCCCAGGAGACGCGCACGTATCCGGAGGACGCCTCCTGGACGCGCCGGGTCGAGACCGCCATCGAGCTGATGGAGGCGCTGGAGAGCGTCGACCTGGGCGCCGTGGAGGGCATCGGCGTCGGGATGTCGGGGCCGGTCGGCGCGAGCGCCGTCGCCCTCTCGGCCAGCTGGGCCGGCGCCGCCACCAAGCACGCCGTCGATCTGGTGACCAGCAGCCTCGGCGAGCGGTACGGCGCCCCCGTCGTGGTCGACAACAACGACCGGTACGCCGCGCTGGCAGAGGTGGTCTGGGGCTCGGCCCGCGACGTCGACAGCCTGCTCTACGTCCGGTCCTCGCACGGCGTCGGCGGCGGTCTCGTGATCGGCGGCGAGCCCGTGGTCGGCTCGCACGGCATGGCCGGCGAGATCGGCCACGTCTCGGTCCCCGGCGCCGACGAGCGGTGCTGGTGCGGCAAGCGCGGCTGTCTGGAGACCGTCATCTCCACCGAGGCACTGGTGCGTGCCGCCCGCCGTCACGACCCGTCCATCGACGGCATCGCCGACATCGCGGCGGCCGCCGAGCGGCCCGAGATCGCGTCGATCATCGATACCGCCACCGAGGCCCTCGCCGGCGCCCTCGCCACCGTCACCATCGTGATGGATCCCCGAGAGGTCATCGTCGGCGGCGACATCGCGAAGCTCGGCGCACCCTTCTTCCGTTCGCTCACGGAGCGGTTCGAGCGCCTGCTGATGCCGGTGCGCGACGCACTCCCTCGGCCCAGGGCGGCAGCCCTGGGCGACGACGCCGGCGCGCTGGGCGCGATCGCCGACGCCTTCCGCCGGGTCCCCGTGTCCGGCGCCGCGCCCACCAACAGCACGACCACATCGGAGGCACGCGCATGAGCGTCATCACCCCGGCGCGCGGAGTACCGCGTGCACGACCGACCACACCTACGCCGACGCAGACCCGTCGCATCTCCCGGGGCTTCTCGCTGACCCTCAACGTCGTCGCCGTCATCGGCGGCGTGCTGATCTGGTGGGGCGTCTCGCAGCTCCACGGGTCGCAGATCCCCACCCCGGCGGCGGTCGTCCGCCGCGGTCACACGCTCCTCGACGACGGCGCGCTCTTCGACGACGCCCGGGCGAGCCTGCTGCGGGTCCTCGTGGGCTTCTCCCTCGGCACCGTGGCCGCCGTACCGGTCGGCTTCCTGATGGGTTGGTACGGCGTCGCCCGCGGGCTCCTCGAGCCCTACGTGCAGTTCTTCCGGATGATCCCGCCGCTGGCCATCATCCCGCTGGCGATCATGCTCTTCGGGATCGGCGAGGTGCCCAAGGTCCTGGTCATCTTCCTCGGGGCGTTCCTCGCCTGCGTGGTCGCCACCTTCCAGGGCGTGATCGGGGTCGACCGCACCCTCATCAACGCGGCCCGCGTCCTCGGCGCCGGCGACGCGACCATCTTCCGCCGGGTGATCGTGCCGGCGACCTCACCATTCATCTTCGTCGGGATGCGGGTCGGGCTGGGCTCGTCCTGGGCGACCCTCGTCGCCGCCGAGCTGATCGCCGCGCAGAGCGGGCTCGGCTTCCTCATGCAGCAGTCGCAGCTCTACTACGGCCTCCCG
>Ga0131853_10026769_pt1 | contig 10369 bp, 9 predicted proteins | sample TergutLab28metaG_FD_92764 | JGI IMG/M metagenome (GOLD analysis project Ga0131853, IMG submission 92764) | Labiotermes labralis P1 segment gut microbial communities from Petit-Saut dam, French Guiana - Lab288 P1 (version 2) (version 2) | ecosystem: Host-associated > Arthropoda: Insects >... | reverse complement strand
GCGTTGCCGGATGCCATGCGTGCTCCTGTCGTCTGCCGTTGCCTCGGGCGGCCCGTCGTCGGCCGCTCCGCCGCCGGGCCGTCCGCGCGTTCCGCCGCCGGGGCGACGGCTCGTGCCGTGCCGGGTGCCCTGTGCGGGCGTCACCGCAGCATACGGGCAGGGCGCGGGCGTCCGACGGGCCCCCGGCACACCCCGGCCGCCGCTCCCGTGGACCTGTCCTCGCCACCGTGAACCGGCCGCCGCGTTGCCGCGGCCGTGGAGCCAGCCGCCATGGACCGGCCGCCGCGTTGCCGCCGCCGTGGACCAGCCGCCATGAACCAGCCGCCGCGTCCTCGCCGACGCGAACCGGCCGACGCCTCCCCGCCGGCGTGAACCGGCCGCCCGCCGCCACTCGTGCGGGTGAAGTGCGCGCGTGCGAGGGCCGAACGGTCACTCGCACGGGGAATTCCGGGGCCGCCCGCGACCGGGCACAGTGGATCGGGTGCGCCGACCGCCCCACCGACTCCCGTTCCTGCTGGCCGTGCTGGCGGTGTGGGCCGCCGCCGGCTGCACGACCGTCTCGGCTCCCCCGCCGCCCGCTCCCGCCGCGCGCACCGCCCGGCCGGTCTCGCCGCAGCCGGTCGCGGCCCGGCGGCCCGACGGCGGGGTGCCGCAGCCGCGCGCCCACCAGGTACTCGACACCGCGGGCGCCCGTCCGGTCGGCTCACCGCACCCGTCGGCCGCCCGGGTTCTCCCGGTGCGGGGCGCCGCGGGCCCGCACCGTCCGGCGCACCACCGGGAGCCGGGACGCGCCGGCGTTCCCCCGATGCCGGCGATGCCCCGGTTGCCCGGCGGTTCCGGTGTGTGCGACCTCGGCAGGGTGTACGGCGGCTGGGACGCGGGCAGTGCGGCGGCACGCGCCTGCCGCCGGGCCGTCGGCCCGGCGGCGGCCCCGGGCACCGGCCCGACGCGCAGCGCGCGTTGACCTCGCGCCGGAACCGCCCGCCGTGATTCCGCGCGGGGTCAGCCCGTCTGCACCGCGAGGTCGCGGATGCGCCAGTCGATCGGGTCGTGGCCCTGGGCCGCGAGCGCCTCGTCGATCTGGCTGAACGGCCGGCTGCCCAGGAAGAGCTTGGCCGACAGCGGGGACGGGTGGGCCCCCTGGACGACCGCGTGCCGCGTGGTGTCGATCAGCGGGAGCTTCTTCTTGGCGTAGTTGCCCCACAGGACGAACACCGCGGGCTCGGAGCGGGCGGACACCGCCGAGATCACCGCGTCGGTGAACTTCTCCCAGCCCCTGCCCTTGTGCGAGTTGGCCTCGCCCTCGCGGACGGTGAGCACCGCGTTGAGCAGCAGCACGCCCTGCTCGGCCCACGGCATCAGGTAGCCGTTGTCCGGCACGGGGTGGCCCAGCTCGTCCCGCATCTCCTTGAAGATGTTGCGCAGCGACGGCGGGGTCTTCACGCCGGGCCGCACGGAGAAGCACAGGCCGTGCCCCTGCCCCTCGCCGTGGTACGGGTCCTGGCCGAGGATCAGCACCTTCACGCGGTCGAACGGCGTGGCCTCCAGCGCGGCGAACACCTCGTCCTGCGGCGGGAAGACACGGTGGCCGTACCGCTCCTCGGCGACGAACTCGGTGAGCTGCTGGAAGTAGGACTTGTCCAACTCCTCGCCGAGGACGGCCTGCCAGGAGTCGGGCAGCATGCTGGGCACGTCGGGAACCTCCGGTCGATGATCCGTTGCTGTCCCCGAACCTAGTGCCCGGCACTGACAGATGCCGCCCGCGGGTCGCGGGCGGCACCGGCCGTCAGTGGCCCGCCTGCAGGAACAGGCCGCCGTCGAGCACCAGGTTCTGCCCGGTGATCCAGGCGGCCTGGTCGGAGAGCAGGAACGCGGCCGCTCCGCCGACGTCCTCGGGCACGCCGAGCCGTTGCAGCGGGTAGGCCGCCGCGGCCTCCTCCTCGCGCCCCTCGTACAGGGCGGCGGCGAACTTGGTCTTCACCACCGCGGGGGCGATGGAGTTGACCCGGACGCCCGGGGCCATCTCGGCCGCGAGCTGCACCGTGAGGTTGACCATGGCGGCCTTGCTCATGCCGTAGGCGCCGATGAACGGCGAGGGCGCCAGGCCCGCGATGGACGCGATGTTGACGATCGCGCCGCCGTTCTCCTTCTGCCACGCCTTCCAGGTCTGCTGGGCGAAGCCGAGCGCGGAGATCACGTTGGTCTCGTAGACCTTGCGGGCCACGCCGAGGTCGAGGTCGGCCAGCAGCCCGTACACCGGGTTGGTGCCGGCGTTGTTGGCGAGGTAGTCGACCCGGCCGAACGCCTCCATGGTGCGTTCGACGGCGACGGCCTGGTGGGCCTCGTCGTGCGCCTTGCCGGCGACGCCGATGACGCGGGGCTCGGCGGCCCCCTCGGGGGCGGCCGAGGCGAGCCGCTCGACGGCCTCCTTGAGGGCGTCCTCGTTGCGTCCGGTGATGCACACGCGGTCACCGCGGGCCACCAGGGCTTCCGCGATGCCGTAGCCGATGCCGCGGCTGGCCCCGGTGACCAGGGCGGCGCGGCCGGTGCCGGGAGTGGGCTGAGTCATGTCGATGGCCTTCGTGTGCGGGTCAGTTGAGCGGGCCGCCGGCCACGTACATGACCTGGCCGGTGACGAAGCCGGCCGCGTCGCCGGTGAAGAAGGCGATCGCGTTGGCGACGTCCTCGGGGCGGCCGACGCGCTGGACCGGGATCTGGGTGGCGGCCGCGGCCTGGAACTCCTCGAAGCCCATGCCGACCCGGGCGGCGGTGGCCGCGGTCATGTCGGTGACGATGAAGCCGGGCGCGACCGCGTTGGCCGTGACGCCGAACTTGCCCAGTTCGATGGCCAGGGTCTTGGTGAAGCCCTGCAGACCGGCCTTCGCGGCCGAGTAGTTGACCTGGCCGCGGTTGCCGAGCGCGGAGGACGACGAGAGGTTGACGACCCGGCCGAACTTGGCGTCGACCATGTGCTTCTGGACCGCACGGGTCATCAGGAAGGCGCCGCGCAGGTGGACGCCCATGACGGTGTCCCAGTCGGTGGCGGTCATCTTGAAGAGCAGGTTGTCGCGCAGCACGCCCGCGTTGTTCACCAGCACGGTGGGCGCGCCCAGTTCCTCGGCGACCCGGGCGACGGCGGCCTCGACCTGGGCCTCGTCGGACACGTCGGCGCCGACCGCGAGGGCCCGGCCGCCGGCCGCGGTGATGGTCTCGACGGTGTCCTTGCACGCCCCCTCGTCGAGATCGAGTACGGCGACGGCACGGCCTTCCTGCGCCAGCCGCACCGCGGTGGCGGCGCCGATGCCGCGGGCGGCGCCGGTGACGATCGCGACGCGCTGCTCGGTGGTGGACATCTGTGTCTCCTCAGCCCGGTGAGGCGGCCGCGCACCCGCCCGGCACACACATCCAGACGTATGAGCGACCGCTTAGTAGGTCCCGTAGCCGAAACCGTAGGAGTGCCGTGACCCTGTGTCAACGCCACCACGGCGGATGTGGCTCATGGCACGGGATCGACCGGGGCGCGCACCCGGGCACGCGCGCGGGCGCCCGGGGTGCCGCGGACGGGGGCCGGGTTCCGCCGCAGGGGCGCGCCCCGGCCCGCCGCTCACCGGACCAGCAACTCCAGCAGCCGGTCCACCTCACGGTCCGCGTCGGCGGTCAGCCCGGTGTGGATGGGGCCCGGCTGGACGATGGTGCTGCGCGGCGCGGTCAGCCAGCGGAACCTGCGGCCCGGGTCGTCGTCCGCCGCCTGGCCGGCACGGTCACCGCCCTCACAGATGCCCTGGTAGCCGCGCAGCGCCGCGCGGACGCCGTCCACGTCCACGTCGGGGTCCAGGCAGCGCAGCCGCACCTCGTCCAGGTGCACGCGGGCCCCGACGTAGCTCTGGGCCCGGCAGTACACCAGCACCCCGGCGTTGATCATCTCGCCGCGCTCGATCCGCGGCACCACGCGCACCAGCGCGTACTCGAAGACGTCCCGCGCGTTCACTTGGCGCCCTTCCCTTCGGCGTGGCCCTCGACCCAGGGGCGCAGCCACTCCGGCGGCGGCTGCTTCTCGCGGCGCCCGGGCGCGGTGGTGATCCGGAGGTGGACGTCCTGGGCGCGGGCGCCCAGCAGCCGCGCGTACGCCCGCCGCACGTCGTCGGGCGCATCGAAGCCGGGCTCGTCGGCCAGCCAGGCGTCCGGCACCAGCGCGGTCACCTCGGCCAGCAGTTCCTCCGTCACCTTCGCCGCCAACTCACCTGCCACCGCGGCCGGTTCGGGGTCGAAGCGGGACAGCGCGTGGTCGGATGCGTCGTACGGACGGGCCGCGGAAGCCTCGGCGGAGGGCCAGTTGTGGTGCCAGATGAGCGAGGCGCCGTGATCGATCAGCCACAAGTCCTTGTGCCAGACCAGCATGTTAGGATTCCGCCACGAACGGTCGACGTTGCCGATGAGCGCGTCGAACCACACGATGCGGCTCGCCTCCGCGGGATCCACGGTGAACACCAGCGGATCGAACCCGAGGGAGCCGGGCAGGAAGTCCATCCCGAGGTTGAGCCCGCCGCTCGCCTTCAGCAGGTCCTGGATCTCCTGGTCGGGTTCGCCCAGGCCGATCACCGGGTCGAAGTCGAACCGCACGAGTTCGGGCACCCGCAGGCCGAGCCGCCTGCCGAGCTCACCGGCGATCACCTCGGCGACCAGCGCCTTGCGGCCCTGGGCCGCGCCGGTGAACTTCACGACATAGGTACCGAGGTCGTCGGCCTCGACCACACCGGGCACCGAGCCGCCCTCGCGCAGCGGCGTCACATAGCGGATGCCCGTCACTTCTCTCAACATCCCCCCAGGTTAGTGGGGTGGAGACTGCCCTTATGGACATGATCTTCGACAGCTCCCCCGACCCCTCCTCCCCCGCATCGGCCGCGTTCCCCGGGCAGATCGCCCGGACGCAGCGCTACTCCCTCGGCGTCCCGAGGGCGTTCAGGCTGTCCGCCGACGGCACCGCCGCCCTGTTCCTGCGCACCCGCGGTCCCGAGGACCGCACCGGCTGCCTGTGGCTGCGCGACGGCGACGGCGAGCACCTGCTCGTCGACCCCGGCACGCTCGCCGGCTCGGCCGACGGCGTCCCGGAGGCCGAACGGATCCGCAGGGAGCGGGCGCGGGAGCGCACCGGCGGCATCGTCGGCTACGACACGGACCCCGGCCTCGGCACCGTGGTCTTCGCGCTGGACGGCGCCCTGTGGTGCTGGGAGGGGCCGGACGGCCCGCCGCGGCAGGTCCCGACCGCCGGGCCGGTCGTGGACCCGCGGCTCTCGCCCGGCGGGCGCCGGGTCGCGTACGTCAGCGACGGCGCCCTGCACGTGGCCGATCTCGACGGCGGCCCCGGCCTGCTGCTCGCGGCGCCGGAGGGCGCGGACGTCTCCTACGGCCTGGCCGAGCACGTGGCGTCGGAGTCGATGGGCCGCTACCGCGGCCACTGGTGGGCGCCGGACGGCCGGCGCCTGCTGGCCGCCCGGGTGGACAACTCCCCCGTGCAGCGCTGGTGGATCGCCGATCCCGCCAACCCGTCGCGGCCGCCGCGCGAGGTGGCGTACCCGGCGGCCGGCACCGCCAACGCCGACGTGTCGCTGCACGTGTGGGGGCTGGACGGGACCAGGACCGAGGTTGTCTGGGACCGGACCGCCTACGAGTACCTGGCGAAGGCCGGATGGGACGCGCACGGGCCGCTGCTGGCCGTGCAGAGCCGCGACCAGCGGACCCTGCGGGTGCTCGCCGCCGACCCCGCGACGGGCGCGACCCGGCTGCTGCACGAGCAGCGCGACCCGGCCTGGGTGGAGCTGATCCCGGGCACGCCGGCCAGGACCGCGTCCGGCGCTCTGGTGCACACCGCCGACCTCGGCGGGACCCGCCGGCTCACCGTCGCGGGCGAGCCGGTCACCCCGGAAGGGCTGCAGATACGCTCCGTCGAGGACGTGTCGGGCGAGTCCGTGCTGTTCACCGCGAGCGACGAGCCGACCGAGGTGCACCTGTGGTCGTACGCGCCGCACACCGGTCCCGAGCGGCTGAGCGAGGAGCCCGGCGTCCACACCGGGCAGCGGGCGGGCGGCGCCCTGCTGCTCGACTCGCACACCGACGACGGGCCCGAGTTCCGGCTGCTGCCCGCCGAGGGGGCGCCGCTGCCGGTCGCCTGCCTGGCCGCCGAGCCGGTGACGCCGCCGCGGGTGACCTGGCTGCGGGCCGGCGAGCACGCGGTGCGCACCGCGCTGCTGCTGCCCTCGTGGCACCGGCCGGGCGGCGACCCGCTGCCGGTGCTGCTGGCGCCCTACGGCGGACCCGCCATGCAACTGGTGCGGCACGGCCGGCACTGGCCGCTGTGCGAGGCGCAGTGGTTCGCCGAGGAGGGCTTCGCGGTGGTCGTCGCCGACGGCCGGGGCACGCCAGGACGCGGGCCCGAGTGGGAGAAGACCGTGCACGGCGACACCCTCAGCGCGCCCGTCGAGGACCAGGTGACGGCGCTGCGCGCGGCCGCCGCGCACTGCCCCGACCTGGACCTGGGCCGGGTGGCGGTGCGCGGCTGGTCCTACGGCGGGACGCTCGCCGCGGCCGCGGTGCTGCGCCGGCCGGAGGTCTTCCACGCGGCGATCTGCGGCGCGGGACCGAGCGACCAGCGGCTGTACGACACGCACTGGCGCGAGCGGTTCCTCGGCCACCCCGACGAGGAGCCGGCGGCGTACGACCGTTCGTCGCCGATCGGGGAGGCGGCGGCGCTGCGCCGCCCGCTGCTGCTGGTGCACGGGCTGGCCGACGACAACGTGGTGGCCGCGCACACGCTGCGGATGTCCGCCGCGCTGCTCGCCGCCGGGCGCGTGCACCAGGTGCTGCCGCTGTCGAACGTCACCCATGGACCCACCGATCCGGTGGTGGTGGAGGGGCTGTTGCGGCACCAGTTGAACTTCCTGCGCGCGTCGCTGAATGTTTCGCCGCCGCAGGCCGTATGAACGGTCACGCGTGCAACGACGCGGCGGGCCGGCTCGCGCCGGCCCGCCGGGCCCGACCAGTCGACAGGAAGCAGCTCATGGCCGAAACCCCCGCAAGCCTCGAGTCCCCCACCCGCCGCACCGTCGTCGCGGCGGCCGGAGGCGTGGGCCTCGCCGCCGTCCTCACCGCGTGCGGCTCGTCCGACAAGGGCTCCGGCTCGGACGCCAACCCCACGACGGGCGGGGCGTCGACGGACTCCGGCGGTACGACCCAGCCGACGGACAGCTCCGCCGCCTCCCCCACCGAATCCGGATCGGGTTCCGGGAGCACGACCGCGTCCGGCGGCGGCACCCCGCTCGCCAAGACCTCGGAGATCCCGGTCGGCGGCGGCATGGTCTTCGCCGACCAGAAGGTCGTCGTCACCCAGCCGGCCGCGGGCCAGTTCAAGGGCTTCTCCGCGGTGTGCACCCACCAGGGCTGCACGGTCGCCAGCGTGTCCGACGGGACGATCAACTGCCCGTGCCACGGCAGCAAGTTCCGGGTGGCCGACGGCAGCGTGGCGGGCGGGCCGGCCCAGGCGCCGCTCCCGTCCAAGCAGGTCACGGTCGCCGGCGGCGAGATCTCGCTGGCCTGACCCGGCCCGAACCGGACCGACCCCCGCTTGAACCCGCCCTCGCCCCGGCCTGACCCCGGCCCGGACCGGCCGGCCGGAGTCAGCCGGTGTAGCGCTCGGCCGAGCGGCGCAGGGCGTCGACCGCCACCCGGATCGCGGGCCGGCGGTCGGCGTCCTCCCGCCAGACCGCGTACACATGGCGGCACATGGTGGAGCGCACCGGCACGATCCGCACGCCCTCCGGCATCGGGTCGCGGCCCAGCCGCGGCATGACGGCGACGCCCAGCCCGGCGGCCACCAGCGCGAGCACCGTGGCGTGTTCCTCGGCGTGGTGCGAGATCCGCGGCTCGATGCCCTTGCCGCGCAGGGTGAACAGCAGCCACTCGTGGCAGAAGCCGCCGTCCGGCCAGGCGATCCACTCCTCGTCGGCCAGCTCGTCCAGTTCGATCTGCGCCCGCCCGTCCAGCCGGTGTCCGACCGGTACCGCGACGTCGGCGATGTCGTCGAACAGCGGGGCCTTGGCCAGCCCGCCGGGCAGCGACAGCGGCTTGTTGTACCAGTCGAGGACGACCGCCAGGTCGATGTCGCCGCGGACCAGCCGGGCCAGCTGGTCGTGCGGCTCCAACTCGTGGACGACGGTGCGCAGTTGCGGGTGCTCGCGGCGCAACTCGGTCAGCGCGGTGGGGAACAGCCCGCGGACCGCGGTGGGGAAGGCGCCCGCCCGCAGCTCGCCGACCGCGGCGCCGCGGTGCGCCTCCAGGTCGGAGTGCGCCAGCTCGACCAGGGACAGTATCCGCTCGGCGTGCCCGGACAGCAGCCGCCCGGCGTCGGTCAGCCGCACCCCGCGGCCGTTCCTGGCCAGCAGGGACTGGCCGGTCTCCCGCTCCAGCTTGGCCATCTGCTGCGACACCGCGGAGGTCGTCACGCTCAGCACGTCCGCGGCGGCGCTCACCGATCCGTAGGTGTCGATGGCGTGCAGGATGCGGAGGCGCTCCAGGCTCAACATGTTAGTGATTCTACGTTGTCTGTGTACGAATTCTCGCTTGTTCTACGACGTCGCTGCCGTCATCGTGGTGCCATGACCGCTCCCGCCGAGACCCCTTCCGCCGCTCCCGCGGCGTCCGCACCACCGGCCGCACCCGCGGCAACCGACGCCCCCGCGTCCCCTTCCGTCTCCGCTCCCGCGCCTGTCCCCGCCCCGGCGGTCGCGTCTCCTGCCGCACCCGCCGGCCCGGGCACCGCCCTGCTGCGCGGGCTCACGGACTGGCGGATCCGTTTCGCCGCGCTCGGCCTGGTCTGGGGCTTCAGCTTCCTGTTCATGAAGGTGGGGAACGAGGCCTTCGCGCCGCTTCAGGTGACGCTGGGCCGGATGGTCTTCGGCACCGCGGTGCTGGCCACCGCGGTCGCCGTCAAGCGGGAGCGGCTGCCGCGCGCGCCGCGCGTGTGGCTGCACCTGCTGGTGGCGTCCTTCCTGCTCAACTCGCTGCCGTTCTCGCTCTTCGCGACCGCGGAGCAGACCATCCCGTCGATGCTCGCCGGGATATGCAACGCGGCGACGCCGCTGTTCTCGATGCTGGTCTCGGTCGTCGCGCTCTCCGAGGACCGGCCGTCGCGGCAGCGCTTCGCCGGCGTCGGGCTGGGCTTCGCCGGGGTGCTCACCGTCCTCGGCGCCTGGCAGGGCTTCTCCGGCCAGGATCCCAAGGGCACGATCATGGCCCTGACGGCGGCGGTCAGCTACGCGGTCGGCTGGGCGTACGTGCGGCGCACCCTGTCCAACTCCGGGAGCTCCAACCTGGCGATGTCCGCGAGCCAGTTGATGCTCGGCACGCTGCAACTGCTGGTCGTGACGCCGTTCTTCACCTCGCTGCCCTCGTCGTACCCGGTGAAGTCGGTGCTCTCGGTGCTGGCCCTGGGCGCGCTGGGCACCGGGGTGGCGTTCCTGGTGCAGTACGGCCTGGTCGCCGAGAAGGGCCCGACGATCGGCTCGATGGTCACCTATCTGATCCCGATCGTCGCCACTGCGGCCGGCGTGCTGCTGCTCGGCGAGTCCCTGAGCTGGAACGAGCCGGTCGGCGCGGTCGTCATCCTGGTCGGCGCGGGCCTCACCCAGCGGCGGCCGCGGGAGCGCCGGAGCCGGGCGTAGCGGCGGGGCCGGCGCCTGGTTCAGGCGTAACGGCCCGTCCCGGCCGGGCGGAACACCGCGGCGACGGCGTCGGCGAGCGGCTCGACGTCGTCCGGGGCCAGCGGTGAGACGGTCAGCCGGATCCCGGGCACCGAGCGGGCGCGGAAGCGGGCGCCGGGGGCGACCGCCCAGCCGTGCTGCAGCAACCCGGCGACGGCGCCGGTCTCGTCGGGGACCGGCACCCACACGTTCATCCCGCTGCGCCCGTGGGCGGCGATGCCCCGGTCGGCGAGTGCCCCGAGCAGCGCGTCGCGCCGCCGGTCGTAGGAGTGCGCGGTCGCCGCGGTGTCCACGGCACCGGTCTGCCACAGGTGGACCACGGCGCGCTGCAACAGGTGGCTGACCCAGCCCGCGCCCAGCCGGTGCCGGCCGCGGACCCGGTCGACGGTGACCGCGTCGCCGGTGTAGACGGCGAGCCGCAGGTCCGGCCCGTACGCCTTGGCGGTGGAACGCACCAGCGCCCAGTGGTCGGTGGCGCCGGACAGGCAGTGCAGCGGCAGGCCGGTCAGCCCGTGCACATGGTCGTCGTCGACGACCAGCACGCCGCGGTGGCCGGCCAGCAGCGCGCGCAACTCGGCCGCCCGCTCGGCGGACAGGGCCGCGCCGGTCGGGTTCTG
>Ga0131853_10026768_pt1 | contig 10369 bp, 13 predicted proteins | sample TergutLab28metaG_FD_92764 | JGI IMG/M metagenome (GOLD analysis project Ga0131853, IMG submission 92764) | Labiotermes labralis P1 segment gut microbial communities from Petit-Saut dam, French Guiana - Lab288 P1 (version 2) (version 2) | ecosystem: Host-associated > Arthropoda: Insects >... | reverse complement strand
ATAATAGGGTCATGCAGCAAAAGAAAAGCTGTACACATTAGGGAAGTTATATAAACTGTTCCCAGCACATTAACATGTTGTTAGATTAAGCCCGTAGGTCTTTATGACTATTGGCTTTTTTGTGCGTCCAGAAATACCCATCCAGCGTGTTTCACGCCCATTCCCGGTTTAACCCCGGAAGAAGGAGCGTGTTCATGCCGCTCCTCGATTAAATCCTAAATTTATCCTAAAGGAGCGATTCCCTATGATGAATCCAAATCAGAAGTATGACAATGATGGCAATCCCATCCGTGACGATTTCGACTTCAATGCCTGGCGCGAAGAAGAACTTGTTTTTGAGAAAGCAAGAAAGTCCAGAAACCGCAAAATAGTACTGGCATTGCTTATCGGAGGCTTTTTGTTGTTTAGTGTGAATAACTTTTTTAGTGAACTCACTACCAATACAAGCCGCGTTGCTAACGAGGCGCTCGTCCGTGCTGCAGTCGATACCCTTCCTACATTTGGAGATGTTCGCCACGGTATCAATCCTGGTACGGGTCTCCCTCTTTTCTCGGCCCCATTGCCCGAACCAATTTTCGCTGACAGTTTGCTACCTGAGCTTCGCACATATGCATTTCTTGGAAATGCACGATTGTCAGAAGTTAAAGCTAGTCACAGGGTAATTGGCGTAAACACTAGGAATACCACAGTAGATGTATCTACTACCGTAGAGGCAAACCTATTTCTGGCGGCACTGCACAAAATTGGAGTAATTAGTTTCCAATCAGTTGAAAACCCATCCTAACAACATCTCCACAACCCCCGGTTTCACGCCGGGGGTTTTCATCGTCTTTTAATGAAGCCCTGCTATTGCCCTATAGCCGAACTTACCGATTCCGTGAAAATATTTCTGGCGATATCAGCTTGCCCCTCAAGCCACGTAACGCTGCCGTCTTGGCCCACAGAAATCCTTTTTTCATCCGCGCCTTGCCTTAGCACGAAACAGCTGTCAACGTATTCGATTCCCGTGTATTGCATGTCCGCAACAAGTTCGTCATTCACGAGCAACCCATAGAAAATCCCATTGCTGTCTTGCACTATCAGGGCATTTTCGTGATAAGTGGGCGAAGCGCCGGCGAATGTCCAACTCTTCATCAATGTTTTAAAGTTCACGACATACGTCGAACCGGGTGCAAAACGGTCATTTTCAAAAACAATAATATAATCATCGCCCCACACAGCGGTGCTGCCGCCGATCGACGGACCGCCATACATTGAGAAAATCAGCTTTCCAAAAGGTTCACGGCTAAATACCAGCGCATGCCGGTTGTAAGTCCAGTAGATAACCACGCCATTTTCAGTAACTGAAACGCTGTAGTTATTGTTTGGCATGGCTTGTATGCCGCGCCCCATTTCAAACACATTAACAATGTCGCCTGTATATCCAAACGCGTTGGAAACGGACAGCGTTGTTCTATCGCCGGTTACAAAAATATTGTTTATATAATCAATATCAAACTCAGCCGCGCTTGTTGTCCCGCGAAACCTGATAGCTGGCGAGAATACAAACTCGCCCCTGTTGTTAAAGATTTCAAAGCCATTTTGTCCATTGATGTAAATAAACTCGTCATTCAGCCCTAGAATGGAACAATTTTCCCTAATAATGTTGCCGGTCCAATCCCGGATAGTGGCAATCATACTGTTTGCAGGTTGATGCGTTTCAACAAAGACATGCTCGCCAAAATGCACAATACTGCCGATGTCACGAGACAACGGCACTAAAAATGTCCCATCTGCGGCTAAAACACCTGTTGCTCCATTAAGCGAAGCGGCTATGTATCCCAGACGAAACCTTATTTGCCGTGTTGGAATCTGGCCGCGGAAATCTCCGCTGCTTACGAAAGACGAGTACAACTCATCGTACATAAACGGAACCGCTTGTTGGTTGTTTCTGTCCACAACGCCCCAATATCCGCCTTTCTTGGCCGGGATCAGCCCGTAATCGTATATACCGACAGCTTCATACTGAAAATCGATTACAATATTGTCCTCATCATCAATAAGCCCGTACAATCCGTCCTTGCTTGCTTGCCACAACCCGCCACCGTACTCGCCGCGCCAATCATATGGCTTGGGCGGTGCTCCCTCCGATTCAGCATGAGCATCAACGCTTACCGAAGAAACTTCAGAGCTTATGTCAAGACTTTCAGAAGCCGATGCTTCTGTCCTTGTTAATCTTCCGGCGCTTCCTGTAGCGCTTTCAAGGGTTATTGTTTCACCGTCATCAGAAATATTGAAAGCATATACGCCGTCAAATAAGCCGTCGTTTGCCGCCGTCCTTGGAATGCTAACGGAAAGGCGATCGTTTTCTATCCACCAGGAACCGCTTAACTGAGAAGCGCCGTATGTCATTGTCCCGTCAGCGAAAAACTCCGCTTGGCGCACCCAACCGCTAATCTCCAGCTTCCAACTGCCAATAAATGAGATGGAATGGTCAGCCGATTCACTGCCGCATCCGACAAGTTCAAATGCTAAAACTGCGGCAAGCGTTATAAATGCGAGTAATTTCAGAATTTTTTTATCCAACCCTAAATCCCCCTCCCAAAGAATAATCTAAAAGCTGTTTGATGGCGCAACACAATCCTCTGTATGTTACATTATAGGAAAATGGGGCGAAATAAAGGAGGAAAATGAAGCCGGATATGAAACGCAAGGCGGCGCAAGCCGCGAAACGGGAAGCCATAACCTTTGAAAAGACAAGCAAAAAACGCCCAGGTAACATACAGAGGAGTATGTTACCTGGGCGTATATTTTTTAAGGAGGGCTATCCCAATGAAAGCAACTGAACCAATCCGAAATAAGCAGCAAATCCGTGAACTTATGGCGTACTACTTAAACCTCGGGCAAATCCGCAACCACGTTTTAATCGTCATAGGGCTACGGACTGCGCTACGCGTCAGCGACATCTTGCGCCTGTCTTGGGATGATGTCTATGATTTCAAGCGCAAGCGACTCCGAAAAAGTATCACTATTACCGAGAAAAAGACAGGGAAAGCCAAGACCATTGCGCTTCATGCTGACATTATTGCCGCACTGAAACGCTACATCGACAACGCCGAATCCGGCACACCGCTTATCATAAACGAACAAACAGGCAAAGCCATCAGCCGTATCCAAGCCTATCGCCTAATCCGATCCGCCGCCGAAGCACTAGGGTTTGAGAACCGTGTAAGTTGCCATAGCCTCCGCAAAACCTTTGGCTATCACGCATGGAAGGGCGGTACATCTCCAGCGGTTATCATGGATATTTACAATCATAGCTCCCTCACCGTCACCCAGCGTTATCTTGGAGTTACACAGGATGACAAAAACGAGGTCTATCTCAATCTTGAATTAACAGGGTAATATGTAGGAATATTATAACATAAGCGGGCCTTTTGGCGCAACTGATTTTTCTGTTTTTCGGCTGCGTCTGTTTGTGTTGGATAAAGGTAGGATTAGCGGCGGTCGCCTCACGAAAACCAACAGAAGTGCGGGCGGCGCCGTTGTCGCGATTGATTGCCTCGACTCCGGCAACTGCGAGAATACCTGCAAGGCCACCACGGATGAACCATGGCCAAGTGACCTCAATGGAAACAGCGTGCGCCCCCGACCAGCCGGAAGACTCAAAGATGGCTTGTCCGAGACCGAGGCAGTATCCAGCTCCGCCACGGCTGTCTATGATCCTTTACCATGAGTCAATGGGTTGTGCGAGAGAGTGACTCACTTAATCTTGAAGAAACCGTATCTGCCGATCAAAATCATTTTGAAACAGTTTATCCTGCACAATGCGGTATTTTGCGTATTCTTCTTCGGCGTGGCACTTGGCAATTTCAGCGGAGGTTTTTCCGGCGTTTTGTAAAAGAGCATTCCCATCCGCCTGGAGAATCAAATCCAGGTGTTTTGCCCAATCTTCCATTGTCATAGGCGCATATTGGCGAGCGCGACGTTCAGCCAGATCAAGGTAGGCATTGACGAGTAACCCCAAATCTTTCAATTCATCTTCAGAAAGATAGTTTTTTGCAACGGACACATCACTTTTCAAAATTTTGCCATTCGGATAAAGAGCCCATGTGGTTAAACCCATATGCACACTTTCCGCATTGGCACGGTCATAAACCATTTCGGCTGCAGTTTGTCCATGTACGGCAAAGTGGAGCTTGTTCTGTACCTTGGCAAAAAACTCACGTGTTATGGGCGAATTTTTATCATAATCCATTGACGTGGCGTAAATATCGGTTATTTTTTGATAAAACCGCCGCTCGGACAATCGTATTTCCCTGATTTCTTCAAGCAAGCGCTCAAAATAATCCTCACCAAGAAACGCGCCATTTTCCATACGCTGTTTGTCAATGAGATAGCCTCTAAGGGCAAAATCCCTCAAAACCCTTGTAGCCCACTGTCTGAAGGCTGTGGCACGCTTAGAATTGACACGGTAGCCTACGGCAATGATTGCATCAAGGTTGTAGTGCTTTACTCTATAATTCTTCCCATCTGAAGCAGTTACCGAGAAATCCTCGGTAACTGAATCCGCTTGCAGTTCTTCATCCTTGAAGATATTTTTCAGGTGAAGCCCGATATTATCCGAGGATGTATCAAACAACTGCCCCATGCTTTTTTGCGATAACCAAATGGTTTCATTTTGCACGCGTACATCAAGACCATCGCCGCCACTCTGGTAGGAAAGAATCAAGAATTCGGCGGTGCTGTTTCGGATTTGAATGTTTTTCTTGCTGTTTGCTTTATCTTCGCTCAAAAAATCCCTTCTTTTAGTGTTTGGCATGTTTTTATTATAGCACAGTCCTGGTGTGTGAAGAAAGAACAAAATATCTGTTTTTATCTACTGGTTCTTCCACATACCATGTCGGCACGAATATAGTCATCTCTCAAATATAACCACGACAAAGCTGTTGCTATTTCGGTTCAGCAGATATTCCGAACTTATGGTGAAGTATTGAACTTCGCCGGAATCGAGTGTCGCAGAAACTCTATAATTCAGAGATGGATCTAAAAAGATATATTCTGGCACTAACCCAAAGTCATTGGTTCTTAATCTCATCTCCCCCGAATGTTCAGTATTATAGAAACTTATGTCTAAATCCTTAATGGGCTGCTCATTGCTATCTACTACTTTTAATATCAACGGCTCAACCGAAAGATTAAAATTATCCTCCATATGTATCAAAATAATTATATTTTCCTCATCGCTTGCTATTATTTCTGTATGCTCAGATTCAACAAGTGTGAACTCCAACAAATATTCTTCGACCGATACATTCTCAAATATAAGCATATTGCTCTCTATTCTGGTATGAGGGATTTCATCGGAATCGGTAAGCAAATAAGCCCTGCCTAATCTGCGGGATAGCTCGAAAGTGTGGCTGTTTATAAAATCCACCACTCTGTTATTGAAATGGTTGTAAGCGTAAGCATAAACCCAGTGTGCATGGACTATTTCAACTCTTACTGTTTTTGTTGGTAGTTCAGTTTCGGAATATTCTGGTGCTATTGTAGGTACACTATCACTAGCTACGAACGGCATAGCTGAACGAATGGACTCAATTGGGCTTTGTTCTAATGTATGCTCTCTTTCAATTCCAACTATAAAAGCAAAAACGGCAAACAAAAACGAAAGCAAATATAGGACAAAAGTTTTCCATCTTCCTCTTGCTTCTTTTATCTCATCGTCTATAGTCTTTTTTACATTCTTTACATATAAATCCTCGTGTACAATTCCTCCGTTTGCTTCTTTTGCCTCTAGGTCTCTTTTCTCTCTTTCCAAATCCTTTATGTTTGCATTTTTAAGATTTTTATATTCAATAAGTACAACTGCTAAAAGTGATAAAAGAGTTCCAGCCCCACCAATAACTGCCGTCCAAGTATCAAAAACGCCCATAGTTCTGCTCAACCTCCTTCTTGCAACAACCTCGTATATTTTAAGACAATTTAAGCTCTATGTATATAAGCTGCTCAAGTAACTGCTTGAAAAAGAGCCACCAGCGGTAGCTCTTAGTGTTATTCTGCTCATCTAATTTACATAGGGTTGCTGTAGGATTTACTCATAACAAAAAGTCATTTCAAAAAGCCATCTCTTATACCGAACAAGGAAACAGGTATGCTGCCAACCCAAGAAAATGCCAATAGGATATAGCTATTTCCAAAATCGAATATGCTTGTTATATTCATGAAGAAAACGGACAACATCACTATGGGCGGAATACACCCCAAAAGCCTATTGACTAGACGACCATCTATAGGGTCAATCTCTATACTTGAAGTAATCCATACTACTATTAGGTAAGCTGCAAAAACAAAAAGACTAAGCAAGCCAAAATTGCGTAAAGCTGTGTCGGCTTCTGGAAATTTTGGAAAGATGTCAAAAGCAAAACCACCAATATATGCAGGGAATATGAGTATAGATGTTAAACTCCAAGCAACTTTCTTTTTTACACTACTGTATCTTATAGGCTTTTTCATGAGGCTACACCTCCTATTTCACCGCCCGAAGGTCGGTGTCCTCTAAAACGGACAGAAACCCGGTTGTGGGCTTTTGTCCGTCTTGGAGTATAAAGAAGTGTATGATAGATGAATTGTCTAAATTACTATCTGTTTATACCAGGCCAATACCTCTATTATAGCACACTTTGTGCAAAATGTCAAGGAAAATGGCGGATTATCGGGGTTTTGTGGTGTTTTACCACTTTTCAGCTACGCTTGTTTGGGTTGCACCAAGTCTACTGATTTATCTGCCGTGTTTCTACTTCCCGATTGGCATTTGCGCCGACAAAAGCGTCCTGCCAGGCGCTCCAAGCGCCCCAGCGCCAGATATTGAGCCGGTTATATGTGCCCATTCTCCAGCGTGATGCCTGACATAAAGCGGGGTCTGGAGGAGTAGTGACGATTGTGCCGTCCGAAAGGCTATGTTCCCATTCAATTTTACGGCCAAAACCGGCAACCGCGCTGGGATTATAGTCGCAACTTCCCCATGCGCTCCAAGTTCCCCAATAGAAGCTGTCCTCCGCAAAACTGACGAACACCCAAGTATGACCGCTATAGCTGATTATAGCGCCTCCGTCCGTGCCGAAACTTATGCCGTCAACCTGGATCATTTGGGCGGTAGTGTTGACCTTATCGCGGAAGCGGTACTGGGTTTTTGCGGAGGGGGATGGAGTTGGGTTGCCCCCCAGGTTGTTGTTTCCGTTGTTCTGATTGCTTCCGGGTCGATTGCCTGGGTTGTTGTTTTGGCCGTTGCCTTCGCCGCTTTGACCTGTATCGACGTTTTCGTTTTCTTCTTCGTTTTTATCTCTATCTCCATTGGAAGTATCGTCATTGTCGGGGATTTCCTTGTCGGATTCTTCATGACTGTCAGCCTCAAGTTCAGAAGGATTGGTGATTTGCCGAAGCAACATGAAGACGCCTATGGCAACAGCCCCCGCCAAGATACTGGCAAGGATAATGACGCATATCCGTTTGGTGAAGTTTTTGTTGATTAAATTTGACTTTTCTAACATATGCCTTGATTATAGCATAATAATCAAAAAAGAAGTGTTGGGAGAGTTCATCCGGCAATAAGTGTGAAATTATGTAAACTTTACTCTTTTGAGCGGGCTACACCCCACGAAAACCAAAGGCAGTGTCGGCAGGGCCATTACTGCGACTGAGGGACTCGACTCCGGCATCAAGATTGGGAGCTTGGCCACCACGTATGAACCATGGATTAGTGCTATTCACAGGGCCTACTCTTGCCCCCGACCACCCGGAAGACTCGACATATGGTATTGTACGAAGAGCGAGTGCATGTTAAAATATATACAAACGAAGGAGTTATTAATATGGCCCAGTATAAGAACAAGCAAGAGTTGATAGACGAAATAAACAAGTCCTACAAACTGTTTATTGAAGAGTTTGATGGTGTGAAAAACGAAAACATTCACAAAAGGGTTGCCTCAGTTGACAGAACCCCCTCCGAGATAATAGCTTACCAAATCGGTTGGCTGAACCATATTATGCAATGGGAAAAAGACGAGATGAAGGGCAAAGAAGTTATAACTCCGGCTCCTGGTATCAAGTGGACAGAAATGAGCAAGCTATACCAGACTTTTTATGATAAATACGCCAGTGACGACCTAGACACTCTGCGGAAGAAGTTTGCAAGCGCAAAGGAAGAGTTTGTTGCTTGGATAGATTCGCTTGACGAGAAAACATTATTCGAGCTCGACCAAAGAAGCTGGGCTTACATTAAAGCGGGCTGGCCGGTATGGAGGTGGCTACATATCAACTCCGTTGCCCCTTTCAAGAGCTTCCGCTCCAAGATTAGAAAGTGGAAAAAAGAAGCCTAGTTCCCCACGAAAACCATGGGCAGTGCTGGCATTTCCATTGCCGCGAGAGATGGACTCGACTCCGGCATCAGCCAGATTGGCAGCCTGGCCACCACGGAAGAACCATGGCCAAGTGACCCCAATGGAATGAGCGAGCGCCCCCGACCAGCCGGAAGACTCGAAGATGGCTTGTCCGAGACCGAGTCGATCAGCATATATGCTCCAGGAGGAATCAATCGTCTATAGTGTAGCTTAAAACAATAGTATCACGTTCATGGTCAATGCTCGTAGTGTCAAAAAGTAATTGTGCGCCCTTATACTTTGCCTCTAACTGGCTATGGATAAAATCACGCGGGGAATGGGAGTGTGGCAACGGCAGTGAGATTATTTCTTCGTCTTCTTCTTTTACTTTAATTTCAACAAAATAATCACTATCAACATAGTTCGGAATAAGCTTAAAGACAGATGTAGCAGCAATGGAATAGCTTTTGTGCGGTACATCTCCCGCTATAGTATCCTTGTAGCCCTGCGGCATAAAAATATCCTCCACTTTCGCTTCATCAATCCAGTGCAGAGTTCCGCCGTCTTCATCCTCCATAGTTTCGGGGATATTTAGTGCCTTGCAAACGAATGGCACAATAATAATGTTCTTCAAGCCTATTTCATAAAGCCAAGGCTCCCGCTGTTCAAGCACCTCTATCTTAATACCAGATTCTTCACAAAACTCTGTAACAAGCCTATATTCAGCGGAAGTGTCCTCTTTTTCTAAACGGCCTCCGAGTAGCTCATATTCGTGCCGTTCATTTTTCCTAAGCAGAAGTTTTCCGTCTACCTCTAAAACACCTTTAATTGATACGCTAAAGCGATCCATTATACCCGGGGTGTGTTCCCACTTATCTGAAAGAGCCGACTTTTATAATACACAAATGATAAAACTCCAATTGGCAAGAAGTGTACGCACCAAAACAATAATATAACCGTGCCTATCCAATCGTAAGTTCCTTGCATTTCGCTATTAAACACTCCAAACATCGGCATGGCGAAGCTGGTAATTGCATATAAGCCATGAAACAATAATAAATATTTCAACGCTTTATCCGCCTTGGTGTTTGCTTCGAGCGTTAGTGCTATAAAAAATGTAGATACTGCCATCATGCTGTATCCAAGCAGATTGAAATTAAAAAACAATCCGAAAGCTGTGTAGTCAATTAGATTGATGGTCTGTTCGCTTAAATTTTCAAGCCGTACTGTTGTTACTTGCGTGAAGTAAACCGTTAATATGAAAACTGCATATATTGCGGCAAAAATCATGGCTGCATTTCCTGCCGTTTTGGTTTCGGGTTTTCCCATTGATGCAAACGCACATATCATGAGTACAAAGCTAAACGCAATAAATATGCTGCTGATATAGCTCCCAAATGAAAAACCCGTCAAGAGGGATAAGGCGAACCCTAAAACCGCACATACGTTGATTATTGAACTACTTTTTGCGATTTTGCTATTCATAATCAACCTCCGAATGAGCTATCCACAAGCAAGTCAATGACATCATCCCGCTGCTCTCTTAAGTTAATGTCATAAATCTGACGCAACTTACCAATTACACTTTTTAGATTGCCCACGTTTGGCTTAAACTCCTTATTCATGCTTTTATAATAGCACATTGCCCTTTTTTCTCAAAATAACATTCTCACACATATAAGGTACCTCCAGTAACGGCGCGGGTAATGTTACTAAATGATTGGCGCTCCCCACGAAAACCGTGATTGGCGCTAGTGCCGCCAGTGACAGGAGCGATGGACTCGACTCCTGTACCAATCAAAAGGGGAGCCTGGCCACCACGGACGAACCATGGCCAAGAGGCCCCAATGGAATTAGCGCTTGCCCCCGACCACCCGGAAGACTCGAAGATGGCTTGTCCGAGACCGACTTGCTACTCTTATGGGGACTTCTTCACCGAAGTACAAAAAACAGCGAAAGTACAGCGTTTTTGGAATAAAGGGATATATGTGTTATGCTGTAAATACAAACTT
>Ga0131853_10026766_pt1 | contig 10370 bp, 7 predicted proteins | sample TergutLab28metaG_FD_92764 | JGI IMG/M metagenome (GOLD analysis project Ga0131853, IMG submission 92764) | Labiotermes labralis P1 segment gut microbial communities from Petit-Saut dam, French Guiana - Lab288 P1 (version 2) (version 2) | ecosystem: Host-associated > Arthropoda: Insects >... | reverse complement strand
TATATATATATATATATATGGGGCACGAGTTGGAGCAGTTGGTTGAGGCACCGCGCTAAAACCGGAAGGTCGCGGGTTTCGATTCCCGATTTTCCATTAACATGGTCTTTCCAGCTGTACTGTGGCCCTGGGGTCGACTCAGCCGCTAACAGATATGAGTACCAAAGATATCTCCTGGGGGTAAAGGCGGACGGTGCGTAGGCCTGACAACCTTCCACTTTCATGTGCCGATTGTCATGAAAACTGGGAACCTCAAACTCCTGGAGCCCCCAGGGCCCATCCAGGCGTGTACATGGTTTGCTCATGTATATATATATACAACAATGTAAAGTGATCCCTTTACAGGCCCGGTGTGGCCCAGAGGGTGGGTAGAGGTATAGCTCTACTCTTCCATGGCGGCGACACTAGAAGGGGGTGAGTGGTCAGCAGCACGCCCCGGCCACACTTTACCCCCGGGAAAGACCCGGTACCCATTGTACAGGAGGCTGGGTGGGCCTCAGGGCAGATCTGAACGGGCGGAAAATCTCGTCCCCACCGGAATTCGATCCCGGACCGTCCAGCCCGTAGTCAGTCGCTATACCGACTGAGCTACCGGGCCCATATATATATATATAAAGAAGAAAAGATCCGGAAGCTTTGTTATTCTTTGTACCAGTTAGTAGCATTTCTACTCGTACAATAGAGCGTTTAGCAAATTCGTTTTCTTTGTCTTGGATTAATTTTCTTCACCCGAAAATCTCTCTTCTGGAACAGAAATTACTTTGCTATTTGTCAGATGATTTTTTTTAATGATTGAAATTGCTTTTGAATTGGAAGCCAAAAGGTTCAGAGAGAAACCTTAGCTCAATTTCTTCACAGCTCTTCTTCGAGACAGTCAGACTGTGACGAATTTCCCGATATTAACCTCTCTTTATAAAAAAAAAAAGAAGTGTCTGTGTGAGCGAAATTCTTCGGAGCACATATAAGAATGGCTGGACACTGAAACTGAATGTGGGTTGTGGTAGTGACAGTCAGACTCCGTAGTGTTTTGTAAGTATTAAGGTAGCATTTATAAAACAGACATTAACTAAACTAAAATTTGCCGGATTTAAAGTGTGTTATATTCTTATACCGAGCAGAAACATTGTTTTACTTCTAGCATTTATAGAAATGTTATGTAAAGCAAATTCGAAACGCGGTTATTAGTTTTGATATTTCATTCCGTTCCCCATTCTCTTCTGGCAGCAGTAAATAAAATGTTCGTTTTGAATGTTGTTTTATTTATGGCTCTAAATAAATTTTTAACATTGTATGAGTATATTTTATTTGATATGATATATTATGTGATATGATACATGATATGTGATGTGATGTGAAATGATATATGATGGGATGAGACATTACATGATATGATATGTGATATATGATATGATATTTTATATGATATATTATATACGATACGATATGATATGAAACTGTATTATATATGATACGATACAATACGATATATGATATATGGTATGATATGATACGATATGATATGATATATTCGTTAACTGCAACTGGGTTGACACCCGTTGGCAGTAGTACAGTACAGTACAGTACAGTACAGTACAGTACAGTACACATTTACAAACAAACACTACACAGAACAACACAATGAAACACAGTACCTAGAACGGAACGTACATAACAATAAGAATACATAGGCATAACAATAAAAATACGTAATGTACAAAATTAAGTAGCAGCATACAAAACATACAACCACATATGCAATGAAACACAATAGAACCAAAAGAATACGAAAGAAGCAGTAAAACCTCATATTGTTTATACATTTATTCTTTGTATGTTTGTCAAATACGGTACATGAGTTAGTATGAACTGCTTTATACGTTTGATAAGCCACGTGACTGAATTACTTCAGTATATTTGTTCTTCATAACTCGTGTCAACCTGGAGGGAAACCTAATCTTATTGAATATAGTTCATGAGTTTCCATAAAGTAGACAAACTTGTTGTACAGTGTTTGCGTGACAGTGATTTGCTTCGAGACAACTGACACCGTAATGAAAATGCATACCGGTTTTGCAACTTCATTGCTATGCATTTGGTGAATACATTTTACAGGCACATTATTTTATCTGACAACTGTCGTTTAGGTCAGAAGGTACATAGTTCATATAACACAAACAGCTATAAGGTTACAGAAGCACAGTAACATCCTACTGTCGCCCCAAGGGGGTACGTGACCGTCTTTCTTTCGATTTTGTAGTGAAAGTCGGAGAGAATTCCACCATACAAAGTTTCGTAGACCAAATCTGCTTAGTAACGCTCCTCAGTTCTGTTTTCATTACCCTCCATAATCGTTCAACGAACCGAACGAGGTACGTCACAGTTAGGCAATCGATCGCAGAATGTAGACTGGAAACACGAAATGTGTGCCGATGGTGACCGTAAAGTAGTGGGAAACAGCGCTTTTGTCTGTGAACGGCTTAGATAAAACAGCTGTTATTCGCAAAACGATATTATGTTTACATATGTTGCTTTCATAAAATCTGCTATTTGTGCAAACATATTGTGTGTTTATATATATATATATATATATATATGTGTGTGTGTGTGTGTGTGTATATATATATATATATATATTTCCGTTTAGAAAATTCTGCTATTAATCGCCAGAAGATATTGTGTGTCTACATGTACTCCGCTTAGAAAGCTCTACTATTGTTAGTCAAAAGTTATTTTGTGTCTACATGTACTCCATTTAAAAGACCCTGCTATTATTCGTCTCAAGATACTGTGTGTTTACGTGTACTGCGTTGACAAACGGCAGTTATTCATCATAAGTTTTGTGGTTTCATATAATTACTTTCAAAATCTCAGCCCTTAATCGACAGTAGTAGTGTGTTTAGGTGTGATACGTTAACAGAACTTTGCTATTGGTCACAAAAATATATATTATATTCAGGTGCATTGGACCATGTTTGTTAGACATAGCATATTACTTTTGAACACACAACTCGACCAAGGAGCTGCCTGTCTATGTGCTCAGTTGCTAACAGCTGCCTGTCTATGTGCTCAGTTGCTAACAGCGGTTCGCATGTACAGAACATCGCGCCTCCCAGCACCCTCCAGTTTAGCACAACGGATACGCATTTACAATGCTGCTTTGTAGATCCGCCCCACTACATAACGCATTGAAGCTCGGTGGTCACTATATTTACCAGCTGCTATAACATCGAATTTTACTCGTCAAAGTCATTTGTGTTTCTCATGGTTTTCGGCAAAAACAGCGCGATTATTTCTGTGCACATCGCTAATCAAAACAGTCCTCAAAATGTAGACATCTAGCTTTTGTTTGAGGCATGAAAACGACTTTCAAATTTGGTGTAAACATTAAAATATCTTTATCTCAGTATTTAAACAACTTGATGCACAAAATTTGTTTTACAATAAGTTTTATTTCATGCCTCTACATGTTTCGAGCACATGTGCTGTTCATCAGGAGGTCAAAATTGCATTACACAACTTCTGGTATCATCACACCTATAGGTGTGATGATACCAGAAGTTGTGTAATGCAATTTTTACCTCCTGATGATGAGCACATGTGTTCGAAACATGTAGAGGCATGAAATAAAACTTTTTGTGAAACAAATTCTATACATCAAGTTGGTTAAATATTGAGATAAATAAAATGAGATGCACGGTCAGCAAAACGTAAAAAAAAACATTAAAATATCTGTTGAAATATATTTGTGCGTTACAGCGTTCACTGAAGAATTTAAATTTAATTTACCAATCTGGCACCAAATTGTAGCTGCGTTTCAGTCTTCTGTGTGTATCTGCAGAGGAAACAGCTGCAGCACTGGTGACAGGGTTTACTAAACGGATTGCAAACGTCACCGAAGCCCTATAAAAATACCTCCCCCTCTTCTAGCACTTCAGTAGAGAGTGCAGTCCATAGCCTGGCCCGGGAATACAGAATGCAGTCTGAACATCTTTGGAAGAATATGACGGAAGCAGTCTGTGTGTCAACACAACCTAGTGTCTTCCTTTTATCGAAATTGAAAGTTTATTAACGCGTTCACAAACCCCGCATCTGGACTTTGTTCTGAGAGAGTAGAATCTAATCTACATCCTTTCAGAAATGGAGAGGGGATGAAGCCTGTTATTTGACGAAGCACTCAGCAGCTGAGATTACACGCCGCAAGTGGTGCGAAATATGCCTAACGGAGTACTGACGGATTGGTGCTGGCTTGATAAGACCGAAATACTAGAAGAAGAGTGAGTTCGACTTGGTTTACAAATCGAACATGGACTGGCCTGGAATCAAACCCGGGCCTCCACCGTGAGAAGCCGGCGGCTAACCGCCTGGGTAATGGCACGGCCTCACACACACACATAAACACACACTCACAAACACACACACATTCACACTCACACACACACGCTCACACCCTCACACACACTCACACTCACACACACACCACAAACACACACACACACCACACACACACATACACACACTCACACACACACACCACACACAATCACACACACACACACACTCTCTCACACATACACACTCACACACACACTCACTCACACACACACACGTTCACACACTCACACACACATTCATACACACACACACACTCTCACACTCACACACACATACACACACTCACACACACACACACACCACACACACACTCACACACACACACACTGTCTCTCTCTCTCTCTCACACACTGTATTTTCTAAACCCAATTTAATGCTCTCCTCCCATCTGCTCCCGTACCTGTCCAGATGCTTCCTTGTATTTTCCAGTTTTTTTCAGTTATTCCTCGTGCATTCTACCCAATATCTATTTCATTCTGCATTAGGTCATTCTAATAGTATTTGGTCAAGGGAACAAAATATGGAGTTTATTAGGTACCGGGTTAAAGCGGCCGGAGCGCTCTCCCGCCCTGTGCCCAAGAGTTACATGGGTTAAATATTCCGTGAAGTGATACAAAAGTGTTGTGTTCTTCAAGCAGCCAAAAAAATGGGTCGGCTCTCAGTGGAAACTCTAACCTTAGACGGGACTTTTCCATTTTTTGTCACTGAATTTTCTTCGTTCATTTCACAAATTAAAAGAAAAGACGGTGTTTTGTTTTCCAGTTGACACACAGCGATGTTGTAGACAACACTTGACTCGGAATGGGCTCACACACTCTTAGCAGCGACGTAAGAACCAGTTCCATTTTGGGGGTTAAAATACCCTTGATTATTCCCAAACATAGGAGCACACGCTTCGTCACTTATGAGTGAAGACACGCTACATTAGTTGTCAACCTTACCAAAAATCTTGTATCCTTTCCTCTGGAATGTGACAGATTCTCCACAGAGGCGCTGACCTGGGTCATATCGGACTTCCAAAGACAACGTTCTTCCATATCATGTTCTTGTGTTTGTAGCTTGCTTAGAAGTATAATTAGTCAACAGATCCTTTGAAAATGTGGCAAGTTTCAAATATTTAGGAACGACACTAACAAATTAGGCTTTTTTTTTTTTGCATGGAGAAAGTAACAAAAAATTCGTTCCAGAAAATTTTTTCCGCTATTCGGTCCAGGAAAATGTCTTCCCCTTTGCAGTGTAAGAATGTGTGTAGAATTGTAACCCTGTCTGTAGTTTTGTACGAACGTGTAGCTTGGCCTCTGACATGAACCCTTTAAACGCCGAATTTAATCCCATCTGCCATCTGTTGGCATTATTAGAAGCTCACCATATTCTCCACCTTAGCAGGATAAGGGTTAAAGGAGGAAATTCGACTTGAAGGTTTTCGAGAACACGGTGGCTAGGGAAATACTTTGACGTAAGAGAGAGGAACTGATAAGAGGCTTGAGAGAATCGTACAGTGAGGAGCTTCATAAATATTATTCGTCACCAATATTGGTCGGGTGATCACATAAATAGGATGAAATGGTTGGAGAATGTAGAGAAATGTGTGCAAGTGTTTATCTGTAAAAACTAAAGGCGAGAGACGGGTTTGAGGATGTGGGCGTGGATGGGACGATAATATTAAAATGGATATACGATAATTGGATGGGAGGGAGTATACTGCATTCTTTTGGCTTATGACAGGGACACGTGGCAGACTGTCATGAATATATTAATGGAGATGGAAAATGTAATGCTTGTTAGACATTCCCACAAGAATTTTAAAATACTTCAGAAATTATGTGAAATACATAAACATAAGCCTATGTCTTTAAATATAATATGAAATATACATTTAAATTAAATATTATATTATATTTTAGTTTTGTATTTATATGGCAATTAAATTTCAATTTTAGATACTCCTAGTTGGATATAGGAATTTTGTTTAAAATTTTGTTGTAACTAAGCTCCTGCCCAGCTTTTCAAAGACGTGCCTACTTATATTCCGTGTATATAGCCAGTAGGGTGTCAATATCGCATACCTGTAGATGGTGGTCCAGTGCTGTTTTAGACGGAGTGTACTGTGCACACAAGAGAAGTATGCTGATCAGTAGCCTATTGCCTTTATGCTTCTGATCGTAAAACACCAGAATTCTAATTTTAAACTTACTTACTTACTCCATGGTGCAGAGTCCTTCTTGAGAAGCTAACTCGTTTGCAGCTAGTCAAGAAATTCCCCGCATTTCACGGAACCCGAAGGTTCATTACCGCACTAACAAGCGTCCGCCACCTTTCTCTATCCTGGGCCAGCCCAATCCAGTCCATATACCCTCATCCAACCTCCTGGAAATCAATCCTAATATTATACACCCATCTACACCTAGGTCTACCCAGTGGTCTCTTTCCTTCCGGTTTCCCCACCAAGACACTATACACCCCTCTCTCCTCATCCATACGCGCCACATGCCCAGCCCATCTCATTCTTCTCGATTTTATCACCCGCACAGTATTGGGTGAGGAGTACAAATCATTTAGCTCCTCGTTATGCAATCTCCTTCATTCCCCCGTCTAATTTAAAACTACAGAATATTAATTCAGCATAGCTTGTTCTTCGTTCACAAGCTGAAGTCGTGCAGTTAGTCGGTATATATCACACAGGGAATTAAGAAAGGAATATCCTAGAAACACAAAGAGAAGGAAGAATAACTGAATTTCACATCTTGGCTAAGAACTGCCTTCTAAAACACGTTACTGAATGAGAGATACAAGGAAGGATGGAGGCGATTGGAAGATAAGGAAGAAGACGTAAGCAGATGCTGGATGACCGTGAGGAAAAGACAGGATGCTGGAAACTGAAACAGGGAGCAGTCTGCGGAGAACCTGCTTTGGAAGAAGCTGTAGACCTGTCGGAAGAGAGACTACAGAAAGAATGAACGTCACGAACCCGAAGGTTCATAAGTTTCCGACATTGGATCTCATCCTGTGCAAGTATAACGGAATGTATATACTACAGTGTTAAGGACTGTCTTATTATAACTGTGACGTTTAATTGTAATTTAATTCCAGGTCTAACAGTTTGTGTCTTTTTCTCCATATGTCCCTGAAATTAATGATTCTAAAACATGACGAAGTGAGTAAAATGATAAGACTCGTCATATTCGATTTCCTGTGTTGTGCGCTGCTTCTGTGTTGGGTGTTCCACAATGTGGAAAATATTTTAAAACTTTGAATTAAGGATGCGGAAAGAAGCCTAATAAATCACCAGTTGCACAAATGAACTCGACATACCCAACCTCCTTCGTTGTACGTCCCTGCAGTTTACCAGTCATTCTCTTCAGTTGATTGTTGGTAATAATATGTACGGCGTAACCGCTGCTAGTGACAAATTCGTTGGGCCGGTTGACATAGGCTAGAGGTTACTGAATTTACTTACTTACTTAATTAATTATTTACCTTCTTTCTTACTTACTTACTTACTTACTCCATGGTGCAGAGTCCTTCTTGAGAAGCTAACTGGTTTGCAGCTAGTCAAGAAATTACCCACATTTTATGGAACCCGAGGGTTCATTACCGCATTCACAAGTTCCTGCCACCTGTCCCTAACTTGAGCCAGCTCGATCCAGTTCATACCCCCACATCCCACTTCCTGAAGATCCGTCTTAATATTATCCTCCCATCTACGCCTAGGTCTCCCAAATAGGTTACTGAACGAGAAACAAAAATAAACGAGATTATTGAAAGTCCCGAACACCATCATCCCTATCATCAGTCGGACTCCTTTCCATGGCCTCATTTATTTAGGATTGTTTAACGACGCTGTCGGATTCTGAAAATATACAGTGATGAATAATACGGTGCTTTAATGAATAGTGAATTTTTGGAAAACGTGAAGCAATTAAGCCCTGGCCTATTTCTCAGTGTTCCGACATGTTTTTGGAGGAGCTGATGAAAACCACGACGGGTCGGAATTCAGCCAAGCGCCTACCGAACACAAGCCAAAAATGTCGTGACTTCAGCCATCTTGCTCATTGTCCTGGTACTGTACAGACATGGCCTCACAAACATTTGGTGGCGAGGACTTTTCGATGGGTCCTGTTTTCAAACTCAAAACTGAAACAAAAATTTCAAGGCCATTCACAACTTCGCCGACTGCGGTAACTCGCTTCAGTTGGCCTGTCACGGACGTTATTACGCACAGTTGCACTCGTAAAAAGAACCCTGTGCCGGTCCCAGTGGCCACGCGGTCTGCGGCCGCTCACCTGCTGAGATTGTGGGTTCGAATCCCACCGGGGGTATGGATGCCTCTCTGTTGTGATTGTTGTGTGTTGTCAGGTATAGATTGCTGCGACGAGCTGATCACTCGTCCAGGTGAGTCCTACCATATGTGGTGCGTCGTTGTGTGTGATCTAGAAGCCTCGTGAATGAGGAGGCCGTGGACCACTGGGGGCTGTTGCGACAAAAACGTAACAAAGGTACTTGTGGGTACTTTAGAGTTGTTTCACCGTGCATCTTCCTCATGAAATAAAATGAAATGCCAACTTGGTGCAACTAGGTAATTTTATTGATGTATTCTTAGCTCGACATGTTTCGGGTACATACACCCATCATCAGGAGCATTAGATGTTGAGTTGCAGCATATGGTTTTCTGTACCGAGTTTTTGGATGGGTGGTGGTCTTGACAGCCGCTGCGTGGGTGTGTGTACGGTGCGGATGGTGCACGGCACCATCCGCACTGATGATGGGCGTATGTACCCGAAACATGTCGAGCCAAGAATACATCAATAAAATTATCTAGTTGCATCAAGTTGGCATTTCACTTTATTTCAAAAGCTACCTGTATTTAAACAACCAATAAAACTTAGTATTTGTAAGTGTACAACACGGATTTGTTTCTAATCTGTCCCTAATTACAAATTATGTTTCGTGAGACGGAAGAATCTGATATGCTGGTTGGCGAACAAAAGTGTTTGGAAACAGCTTGCATGAAGTTTCCTTTTGAAGCGTGTAAGTGCATTTGGTGGCACACAATAGAGACACAGACTTCTGGAAAAGAAGGAGAAAGAGGACTGACAATTCAAAGCTTTCATTCAGGCAACAATTCCCCCGTTGCCGTTTAAATCCATTAGTTACAGAGAGAGAGAGAGAGAGAGAGACCGTTCAGTTTCCTGAACATGTTCGATAAGCCTGCAACGTAAGATGTCTCTGTCTCTCTCAGATCTAACGATCTGTACTCCTCCCTTTTCAGCTTCATTCTTATCCGAGGTCCTAGGGTCGATTCCTTCCCACTCATCACGGAGTGTTCATAGCGAGTCTGCAAAATGGTTTCTTTCGGGGTGAGCGTTAGAAGTGAATTAAAATTGACCTGAACAGATTAAGTGAAAGGGTGCGGGGTGCAGCGATAGGAACGTCATGAAGTCTTACGATATACCATATATATATATATATATGTGTGTGTGTGTGTGTGTGTGGTCCGGAATCGAATCCCGGTGGAGACGAGATTTTCCGCCCGTCCAGACCGGCCCTGGGGCCCACCGAGCCTCCTGTGCAATGGGTACCGGGTCTTTCTCGCGGGTAAAATGCGGCCGGGGCGTGCTGCTGACCACTCACCCCTTTCTAGTGCCGCGGTCATGGAGGAGTAAGCTATACGTGTACCCACCCTCTGGGCCACACCGGCCCTGTAACGGGAACACATTACCTTTATGTATGTAGGTTATTCGGAAAGTAAGTACCTTCTGCGCATATCTCTCGCGCATCCTCGAGACTGTCACTTTGCGCATGTGCAGTGACTTCCTCTATCAATTGAGAAGCCACACGCCATTTCGTGAAATTCATGTTATGTTTATGTTTGTTCCTGTGCGTTAAACATGTTTAAGACAATTGAAGGGGCCGCCGACTGTGAAATACGGTCTGTAATTCGTTTTTTGAACGCTAGGAATGTGCTACCAAGTGAGATT
>Ga0131853_10026763_pt1 | contig 10371 bp, 4 predicted proteins | sample TergutLab28metaG_FD_92764 | JGI IMG/M metagenome (GOLD analysis project Ga0131853, IMG submission 92764) | Labiotermes labralis P1 segment gut microbial communities from Petit-Saut dam, French Guiana - Lab288 P1 (version 2) (version 2) | ecosystem: Host-associated > Arthropoda: Insects >... | reverse complement strand
CAACAGTATGCAGATATTTATTTACTGCTAAATTACTCTACATGTTTCGGGCTTCCATTGAGCCCATTATCAGGAGTACATAAAACTGTGGTTGCAGCCTCTGGTACAGTTCGTACTGTCTGCGGAGCAAGCTTCTTCAAACGTGACCAAATAAGGAATGGTTGAGGCAGTTGGTGTGAAGTATTAATTTAGCAGTAAATAAATATCTGCATACTGTTGGACATTGTTGGATTTCTTCAGTGGCGTACCGAGGGGGGGTTTGGGGCGTTCAAACCTCCCCCACCCCGAAATTCTGAAAGGCCCTCCAAAATCGTGCCAAAATCAACCCGATTTTGAAAACTGTTAAAAATTGTTGAGTTTAGGATGCCAACACCCCAAGACATTCGGAAAAAAGGCAGTAAAATTCTAAAACTACCGCCGGTTCGCAATTGTTTTACATTAGCAATGACACATAAATTGGTTGTCATCATAATAGTCTTAAAGTACCAAAAATTAAGAAAATTTTACTATATGAAACGAAATTTCTTGTACCAAATTACAGCTAACTCCAGAGCCCCTGACTAGGGGGCTACCGCCCCCAGATCCCCTTCTCTCTGTCCTCTGTCCTCAACTGAATTTGTTGAACCCCCCCCCCCCCCCCCCCCCCCCTGCCACCACCCCCTTTAAGCCCTCTTAATTTTGTCTACAGGCTGTATTGTTTTCCGCATAATTACCCCAGATCCCCGTTCTCTCTGTCCTCAACTGAATTTGTTGAACCACTCCCCCACCCCTCCCCCCCGAACAAATTTTCTGGGTAGGCCGTTGGATTTCTTCAACCTACGCGTGACGTATTCAGTAAACTGTTGTTCCATCTGCGCAGACTTTGTTCATTCAGTTACAACACTAATCGCACGAATGCTAAATTAGACTGATTTAGAAAGAAGTGTCTGTGGAATATCATATTGTGAGGTAACTGCGACTGACAATGAAGCTGGTTCCTCCAAAATCTGAGTACCTGTTCACCAACCTACGGATCTCCAGAAAGTGAGATGTGGGGGTATGGGCTGGATTGAGCTGAGTCAGGATAAGCACAGGTGGCGGGCACTTGTGAATGCGGTAATGAACCTTCGGGGCTTCATAAAATGCGGGGAAATTCTTGACTAGCTGAAAACCGGTTAGCTTCTCAAAAAGGATTCTGTTCCATGGAGTAAGTAAGTATTTACTAATCTACACCGTGTCACACAGAAGGAAGGTTAAAAGTGACAGGAAGGCGAGGAAAAAGACCTAAGCAGCTGTTTGTTAACCTTAAGCAAAACTGGATACTGGAAGTTAAAAGGGAAGCACTAGACCGCGCTCTGTGAAGCACTTGCTTGGTGAAACGGTCTACGGAATGAGTGGCAGTGTGCTGTCAGCGTCACGACGGGTCCAGACCGGGATATACAGGTCTTCTGTTCTGCGATCTGACGCTGTGAGTCTGGGCGATGAGTTCCCGACATTTCGGAGAATCGTGATGACCTTATCTTCAGAAGACCTTACAGACTGCTTGACACTGAGGATGAAGACACAAGGATCCTTCGAAACGTCTGCATATGTTTACAATTCTAAACAGCATCACAAACCAGAAGAACTGGCTTCTCAGAAACGTCGCTGCGAGAAACTGAAAGCTCGCACAATGCAACACAAGGAGTGTGTCTGCTCGTTTATCGAATACAGGAAGTGACTTATAGAGTATAACTGCATGGAACTGTTTTGCGTCAGAATACAAGCAGACAGTTCCGAGGAGAAACAGAAGCCTCTTTTCTACACACACCCACATCCACACCCACACACACCCCTACCCACACACACAGACACGCCCACACACACAACCCACACCCACACACCAACACCCCTACCCACACACACACAGACACGCCCACACACACAACCCACACGCCCACACATACCCCCCCACACACACACACCCACACCCACACACACACACACACACCCACACGCCCACACATACGCCCCCCCCACACACACACACACACCCACACCCACACACTCACATACACACACATCCCTATCCACACGCACAGACACACCCATACACACCCACTGCCACATTCAAACCCACACACACACAAAAACACACACCCATACGCCCACACACACACACACACACACACACCCCTATCCACATGCACAGACACACCCACACACACACACACACACCCATACACACATACATATACATATATTTATAGTTTTAGGAATATTGGGTACATTTTTTATCCCACAGATGTCAGGATGACATATGTCATCCTGACATATGTCAGTCACAACAACCCTTTATATATTCGTACAATAAAGTAACACAGCAACGTGTTTCGATTCATATATAAAGAACAATCTTCAGGCTGACAAAGTACAAGAAAAGTTGTTACGTAAAACATTTTACGTTATTTTACATTTCCACTCATGCGGTTCAGATCACAACTTACATTACATAACATAAATTGTATGATAAGCTGAAGTCATTAAAAGTAAAGTAATGTATTACATTGACAGGTTAAGAACGGCGCAAAATAGTTGTGAGTACGACAATAGCTCGTTACATTAGTACAGTACCTCCAGATGGGGGCGCGCATGCAGCACAGTAATTTCGTGCTTCAGGAGTTGCTACATTTTATTCTCCTCGATAACAAGTTTTCAAAAGGAGGAATGTGGCTGACACCGTCTTTCCTACGCTTGTATTATCATTTTACTTCGCCAACTACTTTCCTTGAAAGTTTGTAGAAAATGGCAAATGGCAAATGTATATAGACACAGCAAACACCCTTCAATGCATTCGCATTCATTCACCAAAGTTCCTTCGGAAATTTGGTTTCTTGTCGGAGACATAGCCTCAGTTCTCTCATCCTGCACAAATCTGTCACTACTGACACAAAAACCCGACACTTAGTGATCAGTCTGCAGGCATGTTCATGCCTTCTGTCACTAACTAGGTTGACATTTATACCTCGAAAGTCTAATTATTGCCATAAAACCGAACCTAAAGGAAACTTTTACACAGACGCCGTGTTTGACATTCAGAGCACCGTGCACCGTGATATACTCTTATAATAAAACCAGCGAGATGCACTAATTTATCAAATTTATTTTTATAATAGATCTCTACATGTTTCGGACAGGTTTTCTGTCCATCATCAAGAGTCTAACACTGTACACACAGCAATAGGTGTATGTTATACAAGTTTTGCTGACTGCACTCAGCAAAACCTGTACGACATACACCTATTGCTGTGGACACAGTGCTAGACTCTTGATGATGGACAGAAAACCTATCCGAAACATGTAGAGTTCTATTCCAAAAAACAAATTTGAGAAATTTGTGCATCTTGTTGGTTTTATTAGAAGAGTACAGACGCCATGTCTTTAATTTGCTTCCAAAATAAATATTACCTCAATAAATGACTCATATATTTTCTCACGATTTATGTAGCAATAAACTTACAATTGCGGCATCCTAAATGTTGTGGCGCTAGTGTCGTTTCCCTCCCACAAGTCTTGGTTTTTATTACGTTGGTGCTGACTGCAAGGAATGCGGAGTGTTGCGTTTCTTCTACTGGTACAATAGCCGTACACATTTTGATGGATATTGTTCACTCGCTAAGAATGTTGGAGTGTGGAGACACACACGCACGTAATTACGGACACACACACACACATAGAACGGTGATCACTTAAGCTCCATTTTTTTTTTTATTTTTGGGAAGGAAATACAGTGCTTTCCTTTTATCGTTACTCCGAGTACGGCAGCTTTCACGGGATGTGCCGGAAGATGCAGGCCATGAGTTAAAGCTGCCGCACTCGGAAGAGACGTAAAAGAAACACCCTGTATGTTACATTGTCATAAAAAGTTACCATAATCAGAACCTGGATTCCGATGCTATAATGTAGTATCTCAGGACAGTTCTGTGTCTGTTCATACGGAAGTAACGGCTCTTTGGCGCCGTCACTTGAAGCCGAATTTCCCGATCGGAATAAGGGGCAGAAACGGACAGCCGCCGGACACATGACATCCGTCACTGTTAAGCCCCCCCCCCCCTTCGCCGTCGAGGAATTTGTGTACTACAACTGCATTTTTATCTGTGAGTGATGAGCCTGCTCAGAAACTACAGCCATGTTATGGAAATGCCCCACTGTTGCCAACCTGTAGATAAAATATTTCTACGACAACAGAGGAGAAACGTAACGCCAGCGGTCTGTCAGTACTAGCCAGCAAGCCTACTGAACTGCTCCGTGTCTAGTGCGTATGGTTTACCAAGAGAAATTTAACACACCCTGTGAATAAAATATTGCAAATCTTCACAGCGGCTGGACAGAAAACGCAGCTGCAGTGTACAATTTGTGCTTCGTCAGGTTCAGAGCATCTTTTCCGCTTATTGTTGTAATTTTTAGGGGTGAACATTATGTGAAGTCACATTCTTCATCTCATCCTGTTTTCGTTTAATGAAATTGCCTAAAATCCCTCCGATTCCTGTAAAGATGTTCGTATTTATTAAAATCGTTTCCATGTCCGAGTTTAGCGTGTAAGATATAATAATGGTGCGACCTACTGGTGGCTGTTATCACGTACGACAGACATCACATTCCAAATGTGATTCATTCTCATGCTTTTGCACAGCCTTCAGAGTGCGAAATGTGTTTTAACTCCGTGTAGATGCTATTCAGAATATTCTGCGTCCAGGAATTTCAGATCTAACCAAAACCTCCTATATTATTCGGTATACAATCTATTTCTGGAACACACTGGCTATTAACTGACTGTTCCTATCACTTTTTATGGTCAAGATATTCTGACGTCACTCTGCTAAAAAATAACTGTGTGTGAATGCAGTCCACGACAGGTCTGGTCAATAAATTCACCATTTATATTTTATGTGCCAAGAGAGGTGCAAGTAGGAAGCTGGAGACATAAGTAAACAGATAGCAGATAAGTAGACGGACAATAATATATATATATGTATATATATATATATATATACACACACATAAGAGTATAAATGGTAGACAGGCAGTCTGGAAGGCGCATGACATGACATTAAGATATAGATATATAGATATAGAAACAGACATAGATAAAGATAAATAATATATAGATATAGGTACTGAAATATATATATATATATATATAAAGAGTACATATAGATACAAATATATGTAGATACAGGTATAGATAGAGATACACTCGGCATCTCAGTTTCCCAATTTTTTACTTGGATAGTCTGTACCGCTATATACACTTATGTATCAAGGCAGTGTACCAGTTTAGTTACACGCCAAATAATGCGACAATATCCATGTAATTTTTCCAATGTATTGAGACGTTAAATCATTCATTCTTTTCTTCGGTCAACAAACACTTTATCACATGCAATTCTAAAACTCCTTTCAGAACTTCGTGGCAAGTGGCTTCCCATTCTCAGCGCACTTCACGTCCTTACACAAGAGCAATGTGTCGCGCTACACTGCACACCGTTTTGTTTGTTACAGTAACTCTCACACCCTGATCCCCATTCATATTAATTTTTCACAGCTACAAGTGGGCCTAGGTTATTCGTCAAGGTAGTAGCAGGTCTGTATCTGTTGACGTCACGGCTCAGTTTTTAGCATTACTTCTTTACATTTTAGAGGCAGCGTGTTCTGATACCATACCGAAGACCAGATTTCCTGACAGAGTTTTTTCGTGGCATCCTTAGGCGTCCCTCGAATTAAGCACTGAGAGCGGACAGTGCGCATGCCAACTGCACAGCCCGATCATCTCGTAACTGATAAAAATGGTAAAGGTAAAGGTAAAGCAATCCTTGTACAGGCCCTGAAGGTTTCAGGAGGGTGAGAATCCCAGATTTCGAAGCATTCAGTAGTTTTAGGTGGTAACGTATTCAGCCCTACGCACCGGCCGCCTTTACTCCCCAGGAAATATTCTTGGTACTCATATCTGTTTGAGGTTGAGGCGAGCCCAGGACCATAGTGAGGCCGGAAGGATTATGTCAATGAAAAAATTCCAGTGACACCGTCGGGAATGGAACCCGCGACCTTCCGGCTTGTAACGCAGTGCCTCAACCAACTGCACCATCGCGTGCCCCCGTGTGACTGACAAAAACGTGGTTAAATAAACCAATGAAGTAGCTCGGTCCAAGACACGTAAACTCGCAGACGATGCGGATTTGTTCCGTAAACAAAGGATCAACCACATGGCCCTGTTTCTTACACAGGGCCATCTGTGTGACATTCCAGACACGCCAGGTCATGGGTGTAAGGTTGATTAGTGCTCGTCAAAATCTTCTCGTGTTAATAATAATGTAATAAGCATCAGTTCTGTTTCAGCGCCATGAAACAACTATACTGTGGAAGACTGCTTGCTCATTACTCTTTCATTGCTACAAGCAGCTAGAAGGGTACTTCTCCTCCATAGAAGACCATACTCCATTATGGACCCTCACATCTCACCCCACCTTTTGCTCAACTCCCCCTTACTCTATTTCGTATGGAGAATATTGAATATGGTCTCGTGAAATGGCGTGATCACTTAAACATCGAGTGTATAAATCAAAGGAACGTTAAGACAGCACAGGAATGAGTCTGGGGAATGAAACTGCTCAGCGGACACGTTAGCACGGACTGGGCCCAGGGAAGTGATGAAATGAGAAGTGACAAGATCACGTGATAGCTGGCTTGGGGGGGATGAAAGGGCAGGGTGGTACGGGGACAGAAAAAGTTGCACGCACCACTAAGCATTACCCATTCATTTAAAAAATGCCCAAAGTTGTGATTTCGCAACAGATACGATGTTTTTTGAAAGAAGCATAAAGTTGCCTGGTCGTTCCGAGCCCAGCCTAGCAGCGACTACGCCGTGCTGACTGCAGCTGGCTACAGTGTTAGGGAGCTGAGACGGCAGGTTACTGTGTCAACAGTATGAGTGGCATTAAAGAACAAGAGGATTTAATACTTCGACAATAGGAGAAAACACTGATTATTGGTTTGTTTGATTCAGTTATTCATTGATTTCCTTTTAAGCTTACTGTCTTATGGAATGCAATTCAGTGTACACCGAGGCTATGGAAAGATGTTCAGAGAACTTCCCCCATACTATTCTCTTCAGTATCTGAGACACATGTTCACACATATGTTGGCAGCGACAACTATGTAAGAATCTCTGCCAGCGACAGGTTCTTTGGGTTTACTGCCTTGGCGTGCAGGGCCCCTTGCACTATCCCCACCAGACTTCGAATTCCTTTCCGTCGCTTCATTGTAGTTTCGCGGGTAGGTACTAACGTTTAGGAGAAAACGTCTGTTTCTGTTGTCACAACAGAGAACTAAGGACAGAAGAAACGGAATTTACTTTTTACGGAGAAAGAAAAAAGAAGGACCTGGGCTACGAGGACAACAAATGGAAAACGATAGTCTATACGGAAGGAGCCTGTGCTAGGCTAAACACTGTACCTTAAAGAAGTGAGCGGCAGGTCCCTCTGAAGTGGTACCAATATAAACGGCATCACATTCCACAAAACCGTTGTTATACGGCTCACCGGTTTGGAAAACCCAAAGTAATATTGAGATTGAGAGCAATAAATAATTGAGATTGTTTAAGTGTTCCTTCTATTTTTCTTTCCTGAATTCTTTCATAAAATCCCAATGAACTGGAGTCACAAGTTTTAAAATACCGGACTCAAAATAAGTCGCAGCCTTACTAAAATATAAAGGTAAAGCAGTCCCGTTACAGGCCTGGAGTGGCCCAGAGGGTTCCGAGCAGTTAAGGTTTCCAGATTACGTGACAACGGCACAGGATGGTGGTAAGGTTGTCAGCCTTACGCACCGGCTGCCGTTACCCCCAGGAGATACTCCTGGTACTCATTTCTGTTGGAGGCTGAGTCGACCCCAGGACCACATTGCGATCGGAAGGATTATGTCAATGATAAATTCCAATGACACCATCTGGAATCGAAAAAGCGACCTTCCGATTTGTAGCACAACACTTATTAAAAATATATAAATATAAAATAAACAGAGAGTTGGTAAACAGAAATTTAATAATATATTAAGTAATCATATTCCAGTGATAGGTGTGGATCTCTGGTGATGTTGGTCGAAGGCCGAAACATGTAGTAGTGGGTTAACATTACACAAGTGCGTGTGCTTGTATGACAGTATGTGTGTGTGTGTGTGTGTGTGCGGTTATATGTACAAGATTTTGGTTTTATAAAATGAATTATACCACATCGCAGGTACGGACAGAGTTAATGGGATAAAAGAATCATTGACACAGACGCAGTACCCTGCTGCCGGGACAAGTGACTACCTCGACTCCTATAACCGTGCCCCTATGCTTGCAATGATGACAGGACGGTTTGAGGGAAGTCGCTGATTATTATAAATTAACTGAACGCGGTACATCAAACCCTGCCAGAGCACGGTTTCTCTGCTACATACGTCCGTATTATCATGTAATATACCAACTGCTAATGGTAGTGAGACGGGGAGGGGCGAGAATCAGCATGGACGTAATGTAAACACGTTTATGTATGTACAGTCCTGTTATACTGGTCTATACGTACGTAGCTGCAGGGGGAGGAATCCATAAAGGAGGAGACTGTAAATTAAAAAACTAGGGAACATAGGTCTGTAAATATTGCACGAAGATAAACTGAGATTCGTGCCTGCTATAGGGGCATTGGTGACATTTACAGCCTAAGGAAAGATGTTAATAACATGATGGAAACATTTGTTCTTTTAATTCCATAACATTCAAAGGCCTTATCATTTCACATTGGCTGGTAAAAATGCTTTCGATGTGAGAGTTAAAACTATGTGTGTGGTCTTTATAACCTGCTTGTTATATTCATGTGTCCAGCCCCCCTGTAACTCGTAGCTGTTGAAAAGCAATCGCAGGCAAAACTGCTAGAACCGGATCCGATATGTTAAAACTGCTTCCATACTTTCTGTTCTACGGTAACACACATATAACATGGCGCTGATACTGCGGAATTGAATGAACAAATAACAGTAAATAATTATACTTGTTATGTACATTACAAAAATTTTTGTTAGTCAAGTGCATTCACTAACTCAGGTCCAAAGTTAAAAAAAAAAACTAGTGACCTGTACTGCTTCTGAAAACGGAACTGGTTTCTGAAACAGTCAATCGACAGATACTGCAACAATAATCGACTACAGAAATCCAACCATTGAATTAAATTATCGATCACGGAAAACCAATCGATAATCACTGAACTAAATAATCAACTACAGAAACCCAATAAATAATCCCTGAACTAAATAATCCATCACAGAAAGCCGATCGATAATCACCGAAATAAATAATCAATCACAGCAAGGTAATCGATAATCACTGAACTATATATTCGACAACATAGAGCAAATAGATAGACACTTAATTAAATAATCAACTCCAGAAACCCAATAAATAATCCCTGAACTAAATAATCCATCACAGAAAGCCGACTTATAATCACCGAAATAAATAAACGATTACAGCAAGGTAATCGATAATCACTGAATTATATATTCGACAACATAGAGAAAATCGATAGACACTTAACAAAATAATCAACTACAGAAACCCAATAAATAATCTCTGAACTAAATAATCCATCACAGAAAGCCGACTTATAATCACCGAAATAAATAAACGATCACAGCAAGGTAATCGATAAACACTGAACTATATATTCGACAACATACAGCAAATCGATAGTCACTGAACTAATTAATCGACCAGAGAAAGCGAGTCACCAGAACTGCTCTACATAATGGCTGCATTGCCAGCGGGATTGTGATATTACAAGCGCCTAACTGCAGCTTCAAATATTTCTTCAGAAGTTTACTGCTGTATTTTGTACTGCTTTCCGGACGATCCGATATGCCGAACTGGCAGACCAAAAATAATTGTACTTCAACTAAATAAACAATGAATATTTGCGAATAATAATAATGTTATTTCAGGTATAAAAGGAAAACAGCTGAAGGAGGGAAAAGAAACAAGAAACCTATAACTCGCGTATATAAAGGTAAATGGGAAAACCTGCTAAATTCCCCAAACATATTGACCAAAAAAACCAACAAAGGTTTATTCTAAACACGTGGAAAGGCAAAATGAGAGAAGAAAAGTAGGTAGCAGGACGCGATATCACACTGGAGGTTAAAGAAACATAATGGAAGGAAAATACGATAAAGTACTTAAGGCAACAGACTGACGGTGAGCTACAGACCGACGGTAAACTATAGACCGACGGTAAACTACAGACAGACGGTAAACTATAGACCGACGGTAAACTACAGACCGACGGTAAACTATAGACCGACGGTAAACTACAGACCGACGGT
>Ga0131853_10026762_pt1 | contig 10371 bp, 6 predicted proteins | sample TergutLab28metaG_FD_92764 | JGI IMG/M metagenome (GOLD analysis project Ga0131853, IMG submission 92764) | Labiotermes labralis P1 segment gut microbial communities from Petit-Saut dam, French Guiana - Lab288 P1 (version 2) (version 2) | ecosystem: Host-associated > Arthropoda: Insects >... | reverse complement strand
TGAAGTATGTCACCCCACTGATATCATTGTACGAATTACTGAAATATGTCGCGCCACTGGTATCTTTGTAGGAATTACTGAAGTGTGTCGCGCCACTCATGTGACACTGTAGCTGTTACTGAAACATTGTCTGAAGTTCGTGACATTGTTAGTTTGATGTGCAGTACACGGTCCTCTTCCTGGACCGTATTTTGTTACTTGGGCCTATGATATATTCGGGGTTAGCCCTCATCACATTTCCAAATAACTCAACCTGTCAGATCCGTAAGTCGCATAATCCAGTTCTTGACAACAAAGAGTTTAACACGAATTCTAACAAAACCCGTAGTCCTCAGCGGCATGGCTATGTCCTGTGTTGTGAAGCCCCTTAAATGACGTGTTCAATTCGAACTGGCGTCATATATCGGCCGTAAACTGCAAAGCATTTCTAATTGTTGTCGATAAAGTCAGCTGGCATGAGGGTATAATTTTTTTTAACTTTTTGCTGAAATTTGTGTGCGATAGTAACTCCCGATGTTTCGCTAATCCTGCAGACAGTTATTAACAATGTTCCGTTTCCGCATAGACGTACACTTCTTTCCGCTGTTCCGTGTGGTGCCTCTCGTACAAAACGTTTCGAGTGCTGATCCTACTGCCGTTTTCAGATAATTTGTTGTCATTATACGGGCAGATATTTTCTAGAACACCAACTGTCAGTCCATTGCACACCAATTATTGTTGGGCTTCTGTATTGTCTGAGGTATACTCCTTGTTTTTTGGAGTTACTTCTGCTCCTCTCCTCAGTTGGCTGGTCATTACACTGACGTCGTTTTTATTACTTCTGTTTTTAAAGATATAGCAGCGGTACGCTTTACCACTGGGATGTTTTAGTGTTTACCGTACACTAATTATAATACCGTTCTTGGTTACACTCTGACTGCTAAACGAATACAGTATTAACAGCAGTGCGTAATATATCAGGATAATGGCATTCTCTCATCTGAACTGTGAAGTGCTGTCAGTTACCAAAACGTCGTGTTTACGTGTGTGTGCACGTGCGCACGGTAGTGAATCATGTTCAGCCTAAAACTAATAATAATGATAATAATAATAGTAATAATATGATACACATTATTAAAGTTTATCGTTCTAGGCAGGGCATGTTATAAAACAGAAGGCTTAGATAACAACGTGTTTATACGACTTCGATGTATTTTCAATGTTTCCAGTAACAACTCCTGTACACCACGCAGATCAAAATATTTCGCGCGACCGCTTATTTTTTCTAAATACTTACAATTATGGAAAGTAAGTCTAGTCACTGTAATATAGATGTAACAATTATCGCGATCCTGGTCGCTGTTGTGAATTGTTTGCAGGATATAAGTACAAAATACTATACTTTATTTAAGGCCACTAACAGCAGTAGATTTACTAAATGTTACAGATGTTTAGGCTCGCAACTTGTCGCTGTGTGTATAATTTTTTTTAAAATTTTTGGCTGCAGTTAGGTTTCATGGCGTCGTTGGGTGCTGTGTTGTGACACCGTGTTACTAGTGACCAGCGAATCAGATGATAGTATTACGACAATTTTCAAGGTTAGTTTCCTCTTTGTGACACTGTAGTCTAGTAGACACGGTAGAACTCCACTCACCCGGATCGGCTTGGTCCTTCGGGTAAACAGGTCGAGATTTCTACAAAACTAACTTGCCTTCAAATTACCGGTTACCGAATCAAGTACAGTGTAGTGTTACGGCTTCTATAACTTCACATCAGGCGTGGTGGGAAGGTTGAGACGCAGGTACATGCTGTAAATAGTAACAGCCGAACTTCATTCTGCCAACGTAGCCTATTTTCAAAGAAAAATCCAATTATCTGGATTTTTTGCGTATCAGGATGACTCGGCGTCCCAATTAATCTGGATAAATAGAGTTCTACTCTAGTTACTGACGTATCAGGAGAACACGCTGCTTCGTTTCTAGGGTGTGTGCTCATCTAGGTCACAACGACGGTGTACGTACGTTTCAGATGAACATATTAGCGTAATGCCTCCGGCTTTTCATTCTAACGTTAAAATATAGTACCCGCCTACCAGACTGGAAGCTGTTATAACGTACAAGAACACAATATTTAATTGTTTACCTTTGACATATCAAGCACAAATATTTATCGTTTGTCTGTTGTGGGAGCTTGTTGCTTTGAAGGCAAAGAAAAGACAGACGTGAAATTAAAAAAAAACTGTTTCATTTATTACATTTCCACATTTGTATTCCTAAAATACGAGTGTATACACACACTCTTTTTAAGGCTGTACGAAGAAATGCCCATTCCCTGTCTCTTCGCTGTTCCTAAGGGTAAAACTTTGCTGTGGCCACATATTACGCACTCGAGGGACACCGTTTTGGCCAACCCTCTTTTATTTAAACGTCATTCGTCTTTCTTTAAAATTCGCATAAACGTTTAATGAAATGGTTATAGAGTATTTAGAGCCGGCTAAATGAAGGCAAACTGAAGGGGCAGGAAATGGAATGCGTTCTCTTTGTTTACTATAAAACGTTTATGACAGCCAGCTCGTAATGACTGGCGATTAACTGGGAGCCCATAATTTCAGTAATTTATGCTCTCAATCACCCTGCAGTAGCACGCAAAAATGTCCTTGTAATTAATTCATATTACCAGATTTGTCTTACTTGTGAGCTGCAAATGAGAGCAATAAAGGGCTCTGATCGCAGCTGCTGTGTTAGAGTGCCTGTGAAATATTGCATTTTGCGTAGTGTTAGAGACGTTGCGCATATTGCAATATAAATTTGGGGGCGCTAATGTGACAGAAAATATTACCTAATCGACCTGCTCTAATTCAGACCTCGTCCAAATCATCTGTAAGTTTCTTAGAATATCCTGAATAGTCTGAAATACACGCAGTGAAAATTGAATTTCACACTGTCGTCAATCAGTATAGTTCAAATACATGGAAACATTTAAGAGCCTTCTGCTGCATGCCACTTTCGCAGCGAAACCCTTGTAGAGATGATTTGTTTCGTAATGAGTCTGCAAATGACCGACAATTAAAATTACAGTTGCGTTAGATCTCACTTTCTTTTCCATTCGTGCCTGCTCGTTTGTTTGCATTTTTTCTCTCCCTCCTTCTGTCATTCCAACCCCACTTGATTCTTAAAATTCAACTTTATATCCTCTTCCTTCATTTTCTCCTCCCTTCTTCACGCATTTTTCTCTCCCTGTTATTAAGACCATTATTATTTTGTTCCGCCATTCTGTGGTGCGTTCCTCATCTAATTTTACTTCACATTCACTTGCTTCTCTTTCTTTTTGTTCTTCGCCCTGTCTGCCTGCTTTCTCTGTATATCTCCGTCCTCTTCTCTTTCTCCGAAAATCTAAAGCTCCTTCTTCTGTTAAATCTGCTTCAAGTTATCTTTCCTCCTTGTATTTCTCATCTATTTTTCTTCCTCCCCTATTTCATTTACCGCTCTGTCCCTTGTGTGTGTGCGCGCATGTGCGCTAGGAGCAAGGATTTAATATTTCGCATTTGGTCACATTTTTGCTACACATGTATGTCGCCTCTTTACAGGTAAGCTGGCCTTACATCCATCTGTGTTCCATACAAAAGACTTATCAGTAAGTATGAAGACTCCGACGGAAAGTCACAGTACACTTTTTATCCTAGCGACGGTTCCTCACGTACATTGCGTTCAGTGCCTAGCTGCGTATAGCTGCAAAATTAGCAGACTCACATACATGTTGCTCTCGGCGGATTACTGAAACCCTTATAAGTGATGTAAAGTGTTTCTAAGTATGCACTGTTTTGAGACTGTTGTTTGGTGTTTCTCAGTTCATGATTATGCCTACATATTCTATAGATGTGTAAGGACATGAAGTTTTGGTATGACGCTATGCTAGTAAAATACCCATTGCCTGAAAATTTACATTTTTCTTATTATTGTTCTCATGTTCTTACTTGAATATTTTGCGGGTAGTTAAGTAGACAAAGATACTGAGATGTTCGTCAATACAATATCCAGTCCAGTGATTTTGCTGCAGACTGTGTCACTCATAACATATCCATTAGTAACAAGAAATGGATACCCACAGACAACATTTTAAGCAACCCGGGCACGTAGAACCATGCGTCCCACCCCCCACCCTCCGCTACAGTAATCTACAGTGATGGTTTTGTTCTTTATGGTTGTCATAACATCTTATGCGCCGTCTTGGCAAGGCTTCGAAGGCTTACGTCTAACTTTGAGCAGCCACTTCTATTACTTTTTCGATATTCTTCGTTACTGCCTTGCGAAAGACATAAATCTTTGCGGCTGTGGGGACGTAGCACTAGACTCAATATCCTTGCGCAAAACAGTACCGCTACTAGCATACTTACTTCTTTAAACCGTGATTATTAAAAGAATGGACGTAAACAAGATTTGATGCTGTTTTTCTTTTAAACATTTGAAAGTTGACTTTTATCATTTGTTGTTACTGTTCCGAGTCGTGAACTCGGACTCGGCGATGCAAGAAACGTATCAATGTGTATATGAATTGCATGAAAACAAAGTTAGATGAAAATATGAGGACCAGGTGAAGGGAATATTTCTTTATGGACCGACAAAGTTCTACTTCAAATGTCACGCAATATCGAAGGACTTAGTAAGTTGTTTTGGATGACTGGTAGATGATGATCTCTAAGACGGCCATTATAATGTACGTACTTGAAGATACAATCGCAAGGCTTAGTGGAGTGACTGAGTAAAACAGAGAAACGGCCACGGCCGCTCGGCAACGCCCCTCTATCGTCGCAACACACTGTTTATTTACTCAATTATTACACCAACCACTGCACATATATAAAATTTATAAAATTTACACATTAAAACATTAAAAACGCTCCGACATGTTTCGGTCCTAAGACCATCCTCAGGGAGCTATATCTTCCTGGCTAAAGTCACATATTAATTTCGTTGTACCAGTTGGGTATTGTGGCAGCATGCCATGTTGTGTATTGATATGTTGTGAAGAGTGCCCTGCTACGGATGTGCATTCTGTGCTTCGTTGCGTGATACGCAACGAAGCACATCCGTAGCAGGGCACTCTTCACAACATAACATTACACAACATGGCAAGCTGCCACAATACCCAACTGGTACAACGAAATTAATATGTGACTTTAGCCAGGAAGATATAAACGTATCTCCCTGAGGATGGTCTTAGGACCGAAACATGTCGGAGCGTTTTTAATTTTTTAATGTGTAAATTTTATAAATTTTATGTATGTGCAGTGGTTGGTGTAATAGTTGAGTAACTCGACAACATGCACGGTGTAACAATGAAAACACTGTTTATTTACTCGAACCCTCGTGTTGCACAAAATACTTTGTAGTGAACGAATTTATTGTGGGCCAGAAATGCAGCAGGGATGGGCGATGTAAGAAATGCGCGGAAATTCTGGCTTGGAAGTCATTCAAACAGAGTTTTTTTTTTTTGGGAAGACCGAGAATAAGGTGGAAATCTTGTTATGTGCTCCGGCTGTGGGTCCTGGTGTATGGGGGGGTATTTCGTAATATCCGTGTCGAGCTGTCGGGTTTCTTCTGCCAGAGTGTCAGTGATCAACGTTTGTAGAGGCCAATTGAAATGTGACGGCACACGCGGAGAAACCAGATTTCGTCTTTCGGCGAAACGGACGAGTCCATTTAAATCGGCGGGGGTGTCAGTTCAGTCGCCTACTGGCAGCAGAGGTGTGCACATCAGCGGTAGTAATGCTGGATACACCATGTTCTGACGTAGTGTAAGGGTACTGTCTACCCCCTCCATTGGCCAGTTTCCCCTTCACTTCCCCTCCCGTTCGTCACCGTGTGTCATCACATTTCTGCTGGAGTCTACTACAGGTATGCGTCGTATAACGACGTTTCAGTCAACGACGGATCGCATATACGACGGTGGTCCCATAAGATAATGATATTATAATACCATTGTGTTACAATTGTGTACAGTATTCAGTAGAGTAACATGCTGTACAGGTTTGTAGACTAGGAGCAATAGGCTATACCATAGCCTAGGTGTTCAGTAGACTATACTGTACTATCTAGGTTAGTGTAAGTAGAAGTTCGCACAACGACGAAATCGCCTAATTACGCATTTCTCAGAACGCATCCCGACGCACATCTGCACTAGAAGCATTGCGCCTTAGGTTCTGATGCCGAGACGATGGCCATTCGTGAAACGCAGCAGGCGCAGAAATGCACTTCCCTCCGTCGATTCACTGTGACGTGATTCATAATCGACACGTTAGAGTGACCGCATGGTTTGACGTTGGCTTGTCTTACTCCCTGTTCTCTGGTATCCGTCCGCCGTCTGTCCAAAATCAGTGACTTCAAGGCGAATGTCGATGAACCCCAGTGCTGTTAATTCCGTGCCCCGCCTTCCCCACTCAGATTAGTATCCAATGAGGGGATTTCTGTCCTGCGGTGCTTTCAAATCTACTCTCGGTCATGCGAATTACGTATTACTCTTGTGTACCGACACCACAGATCCTGAACTACTTTTGATTTGCTAAACAGACTGTAAATTCCTGTGGAATACCATAAAATTGTTTCTATTAACCACTGTTTTAATATATTATCTCCGCAAAACAACGCATTTCTTTAAATTTCTCTTGAAATGAAAATTCCTGCTGATTGGTTTTTGGATTCGTTTTCAAGGTACTTTTTATGTTTCTTTCTGTTCCCTTTTTATATTTTTCGCCATTGCATTACCGTTTCCTTTTCCTCTTTCAATCCTCCCCATTTAGACTATATTTTCCCATATTTAATTTTCCTCTGTAAATTGTTATTCTAGTCTCTTTGTTTTCTGTTGTTTGCTTTATATTGTTGTCTTTAATTCTTGACTTTCTTATTTTTCTTTCTATATTTTAATTTACTTTTGTTTCTAATTTATTTTTAAATAAGCAGGTTGTTTTATTTTTCTTACGTTTAGTTTTGAAAATTTTGTAAACTTCTATTCGTCGAAACTTGGTAGCCACAGTTTTCCCAGCGCCAGTCATTCCTAATGCGAGCGTAACGGAACATTTAGTCTTTTCGATATTTTGAAAACGCTTCACGAACAGCTGATGCTTCGCTTATGTTTTAGTCTTGACGAAAATTGATAATCTCGTTACGCTATAGACCATTGCCCCAGACGGATACATTACAAGCTGCCATCTTGACTGTGTAAAGAAAATATTTATGGTAGTCGTGTTATGGCCTATGCTACTGTGTTATGGCCTATGCTACTGTGTTATGGCCTATGCTACTGTGTTCCAAGACAGAAAGTATAGGGGTTAAAATAAAAGCGCAAGAATTCTACATAGAGGTGCTGTTTGAAGATGGGCACTCAACGGTACTGTTTGGTCACTTTACTAACAAACAAATAGAACCTGGTATCCGTTGTATGAACCCTTTAAACGCCGAATTAAATTCCATCTGCCATTTACTGGCATTATTGTGAGCTCACCGTATTCTCCACGTTAGCAGGATAAGAGTTAAAGTCTGTAGTCTCACGTCCCATATGGACACATTTGTGAAGGAACGTTTGCCTGACTGTACCAGTAGTCACATTCGTGTTGTTCGCTTTACTGACAGAAATATTCAGGGCAAAAATGAGGGTTTTTACAAGTAGATGTTATTAAAGTACTTGCATTCCTGTCGCCTTTCTGCAGTTGAGTGGTCCAGGCAGAAAACCTGACTTAGTAATTCTCAGACCGTAACCCAACGAGGCGGAATTTTTCCCAGAATTGTCCTTTCTTCAGTGTGGAATACGGAGGGTGAGATATTTTTGGATTATTGGTGGAACTTAATTAAAAACTCTGTCGGAAGTTCCGCTCCACCGCTAAAAGTCCATTCTTTCTCAGCCCCCCTTCCGAACAAGAATATAGAGTCTCCATATCTCCTGCTATAGGCGAGAAAAACACTAAAAACAGTCTTTTTATTTTTCAAGTATTTTTACCAACATGTTTGAATGGAAGGGTCCGAGATAGACACACGATATTCACTTGTTCCGAGTTCTGAGCTTCGAACAAAATAAATGTTTTCTTTCTTGGATGTGGGATACCAAAGTCTAGTCAGCCTACGGAGACGCCATTTGCTGGTGGATCGAAGGACTGACTGAAGTAACGGGCATCGTTTTCAGTTCTTATTTCACTCTGAAAAATTACCAAAAAAAAAAAAAGAAAACTTATGTCTTGTTTACTTTAACCTGTGCCCACCTAATATTGTTATGTTGGCGCACTTTGAACGTAAATATGGGAGGAAAGCTATAATTTATGAAATGTTCAGTTTCTTTGGAAAAAGTGCCATCTCGTTTATAATGTCAATATGGCTGAGAACATCACAACTGAATAGCAATGCCAAACTTCGTATTTCCATGTCTATAAAAAAAGTAAAGAATGACTTTATGGATTCACAAGTTTTAATTCAGTTTGATGTTCTCAGCTTCTAACCCTTTTCATGCTAAGCTTGATTCTTGTTTTGTGTATGTGTCTTTTGTTGTATAATTTATATTCTTGAAAAGTCGCAAGCGCACTGGTGAGAGGGGTGCTCGTGTGTACAGATATTATCAAACGCGCAACCCACTTCGAATACAACTTAACTGGAATTTCTAATGTACTCATTTTTGTCTTATCATGGCAAATATTAAGTGTATAGAATATTTAGATAATATTGTTCACGAGTTTGGGGCCGGGATACTGTCGTCAGTGTAGCGACTGGCTACAGGGTGGACGAATCGGGGTTTGAACCGCGATGATGGCGAAAGATTTTCTCTTGTCCACACCCATCCTGATTGACCCTATGGTCTACCCAGCCTCCTGTATAATTTAATTTTTGGGGAGGAAAATTCCTGGAAAGAAAGTTTGACCTCTAGCACACAAAATTAAAACTTCGTAAATTAACCAAAGAAATAGCCCAGATATTTGAGGGTTGTTTGACCGTGTACCTTCCTCATGAAATAATGTGGAATGCCAACTTGATGCAACAAGGTAATTTTATTAACGTATTCTTAGCTCGACATGTTTCGGGTACATATGCCCATCATCAGGAGCATTAGATGTTGAGTTGCAGCATGTGGTTTTCTGCACCGAGTTTTGGGATGGATGGTTGTCTTGAGAGCCGATGCGTAGGTCGTGTGTACGGTGCGGATGGTGCCGTGCACGGCACCATCAGCTGTAGCTCCTAATGTCTGAGTAGCTTCCTTGAAGTTTATTAATCATTTCAGAATTCTGTCGTACAGTGTACTGTTTTGGTTACCATGCTGTACGTTTGGGACGTTTGGCAGGGAAGTCCCGCGACTTGTGCACGAAATCTATATACTTGTGAAATTTAGAGTTATTTTCTTTGTACTTTCCTGCATAATTCAGAAATGATACGAGACATTTGGCGAGACATGGAACTTGGTAGGGGAAGTTCTGACGGCAGAGTGGGACAAGCAGCCGCCGGAGGAGAAGGTTGAATGCATGTTCTGAAGCTGGAATAATACAAGACGGCGCGTTACACAGAAACGGGGTTGTAATATTGCGAGGTTGTGGGGTTGCTTCGGGATGAACCCCTCATGCATTTTAATGCTGGAAATATCGATCGTAGAATTTAAAGTTCAAAATTTAAATTTCTCAAAAATGTGGCTGGATATACATCAGAATGTCAAAAGTAGAAATATAAGGATTGTACGTGTTTTAAAATGGCTTCTTTTAGTAATACGATTAGAAATAACAGAAAATTAACAGAATTTCCATGTGGAAAGAATGGAAAATCATGCTGTAGTTAGTCACACTGGATTATACGAGTATAAGCCTGCCTAGGGGCCAGGTTAGGGTGAGCTGGACGGTCCGGGTTTCGAATCCCGGTGAGGATAAAAGATTCTTTCTTCTCTGAGGCCATACAGACCGGCAGTGGGGCCCATTGAACCTCCTGTTGAATGGGTACCTCCATATAACGCCGAGGTCAGCAACGGAGCTGTCTCAACTGCGCCTGTTTGCCTTTATGGGACAGACAGCGACAACTTATATAAGCCTCGTGCCTAAATGAACAAGCGTCCAAAATCTCGATGATAATGATGATGATGATGATTATGATGATGCTGAATGCCGTATAGACCAGCCGTTCTGAAGCTTTCGAGCTTGAAAACCCTTTAGTAACTTAAAAATATTTTGCGGATCAACACAGGTTAATAATGGCAATTACAGGCTCTCTTACTCGGGAAAATAGATCATGACAAAAATTTATTTTTTATCATAAAACTAAAAACTCCGTGGCCTTAGTCCGCACGCGAACTATACCGACAGAGCGGCCGCCGCCGGTCGGCGAAGTTAGTGCCAACTTTTGCGGATAGAGTGGTGTCACGTGGTCAGCGCAACGG
>Ga0131853_10026761_pt1 | contig 10371 bp, 9 predicted proteins | sample TergutLab28metaG_FD_92764 | JGI IMG/M metagenome (GOLD analysis project Ga0131853, IMG submission 92764) | Labiotermes labralis P1 segment gut microbial communities from Petit-Saut dam, French Guiana - Lab288 P1 (version 2) (version 2) | ecosystem: Host-associated > Arthropoda: Insects >... | reverse complement strand
TTGTGATGAGTTCTTTTTAATATTCCAGAAATACCTGCCTTGACAGGGCTGCTGCATGTTTGTCATACTCTATAAGACTTGTAGTGGTATGACCATGTTACCATACAGTACAGACTCATTGTTACTGCTGAAGCGTTGCATGTGCAAATACATATACTATCAGGATGTGTACCCTGTGGTGATTACAGTCCTATAGAGGCTGGTTTGGAAGGAGCATGTAAAACTTTATGATTGCACCAGTCAAGTGATTTGGAGGAAAGGAGTCCTGTTCTCATGGGTCCACTCAGAACGATTCAGGAACCGTGATTGTTTGAAAGTAACATAAAGACATACCAGAAACAGTGGTTTTTAATGACAAAATTTTACAGTGGCTTCATTGTATACAGAAATTGGTGTTCCTTGATAGGAAACATGTTTCAGAAAGTGTGAAAAGTATCATCATGCAGCTTCAGTGTGCACTTGTGATCAGCATACTGTTGAAGCAGTTGGCATCAAGGTGGTGATGTGAAGTCACAAGTGGACACTTTGAGACTTCTGGAACATGTCGTGATTAATGCGTTGATGATGTAATTAAACCCCATCAGTTGAAGTGGTCACCATTACTTTGCATATGCTTGGTGACGATCAGGTGAATTTCATTTGGTTCTCTCAGCATCACACTGCATGCCGACTGTACTTGAATTTCAGCACCAAAGGGTTAGCTATTCTCGTTTTGGTTTTAAACTAACTTTATTGTGAATTATTTTATTAAAATCCCTACATCTGTCATGTCTATGTCTGACATTAAACTGCTTCACATTCACAGCCTTCTAAAATTCATCCCATATTAATGGGATTTTTAAGCTCAAAATCACATTAGTAGTGTACCATTGAAGGTTTGCAGGCTCCTTCTGAATCACGGTCTATATCGAATACCTGCATTGGTGTATTACAGATGTATTATGGATTCTGAGCAGTAGGTAGATCTGTCACTGGAACTTGTTTATGGTAAACTTGAGGGTGATAATTTGGCATGTCCATGCCTGTTGTGGGAATCTTATAGTAAATATGGAGGTGCTAAGTGAACATTTCTACATCTCTTACTGGAACTTACTTTATCGGAAACACGGGGATGGCAAGTAGGCATATCTGTGTCTTAGTGGAATGTTATGGAAAGCTGGATGTGGTAAGGAGGCATGCCCACTTGCCTTGTTGGAACTTGATGGTCAGCATTGGTGTGGTAAGCAGGCATTTCTGCATTTCTTGTTAGAACTTCACAGTAAACTTCGGGACTTGATGAAACAACTGCATGCATTTGTTTCAGTAAGATTATGAATATGATACTGCATTTACTCAAATCGGAGGCATACTTAAATTATTGTCATGTACAGCAGTCCCTTGTTGAATCCAGATTTGAAGTATAGTTAAGTCTCGTTATCTGGCTCTAATTCATTCCAGAAAACAGGTTTCATAGCAAAAAATCAGATAACAGGACTGTATTTCCCATTATTTTAAATGAGAAAAATAATATTGCATTCCCAGGCCATCCCAGAACCCGCCAACTAAGTTCCCCTCATACAGCTGAATTTCCAACAACAATTAAAATAAATTAAAATAAAAAATATCAAAATAATTTAAAAAATAATCCACCATGATTTTTGCATAATATTCAACCTACAAAAGACCACTCGCATCATTAGTAAGCACTGAATGGGTAAAAAAATGGTTATTGTACTTCCTGGTTGAAGTAACAAGATATGAATAAGGTAAGGTTGGAGAGGAGGGAGAGAGGAGACTGAGTCATTGTTTTTGGATGGTGGGTGAAGATGGGTGACTGTGATCAGGTGAAGAGGCAACTGAAGGGGTTTTCACTAGCCCAGGATATGAAATTTTGTTGAATCCGGAGTTGCAGTATTGGGGATTTGAGGTGGATAAGGAATTATGGTTATCATTATCACTGACTCGCTATAGCAAAAAATTGCAAAACAAGATGGCGGATAGTGAGGGTTGACTGTATTTGCAGTTTTTTATTTGTATATAATTGAATGCAAAACAGGGTCCTCTGGACAGTAATGTGAATGTAAGTACAGAGTGGCATGGATGGATGATCTACACTTGGATAATGCTGATTCTGCTGTATATGCACATTATTTAAGAAACTGACATCTTTGATTAGTGTATTCTGACATCCAGCCATCTTGTTTTAACCGTTATCATACAGCCTTCTAAATACCAGTTTTCTGCTTTGCCCAGAGCACTATTCAATTTAAATGCACACAGCAAGAGAGTGTTCTCCCATTTGGATGTAAAGGTTGTACATTTAGTGGGATGTCACATATACCTGTTAAAGGCTAGTGATCACCATAACCCACACAGAAAGAGAGGTCTAGTGTGTCGATGTTAAATTTGGATTTGTGTAAAATACACCAGTATGAAGGTCCAGAAATTGTAGTAGATGTAATAACTGAGTGGCTAACTAACATTTTCCAATAAATAGTATTTAAATTCCACGCAGTAAAGATATTTGTGATGGTGGTTCTTGTTTTCTGAGACTAGATAATCAGCATTTAGGCAGAAGTATCTCTGATGTCTGCCCAGTCTCCTTTTAAGGTGGCAGTATAATGTTGGTTTGCTATTCTGCAAGGTGTATTGACTACAAAGTAAATAGTCTGTTATACAGATGGAATGTCATTATTAGTCACTTTCAACTTCATGCTTCATGGAATATCATCAGTCTTTTATTTGCGTAATAATATTCACGCACGTGTTCCATAATTACTTAGAACTGCAGCAGTATGCTTTATGTATAGGCTTGACAAAATGGTGTATGGATAGCTTCATGAGAGCTTCACTCGTGATTGTAATTGGCTGCAAAAGTCATCCATTTGAAGTGCCTTATTGTGTAAGGAGATATCTTGTTGCCTACATGGGCTTTATGGTTGTTTAAAAGTGTTTTATGGAATGTTGGGAATTTAATTTGCACAAATGCTGAAGAAAAAGCCTCTAGTGTTCTCAGAACCTTGAGAGAGTAATGTTGCAAAGTGAAACTCTCGTGAAGATGTAAATTAGATTGAAATGAATAGTTGGCAGGCTGTCATAACTACAGTGACAGAGCTTAGGTTTTTTAATGGATTTTGTGATTTTCTGATGAACTTTAGTTTGCTGCTGGGGGCCCCTTTTGTATTCCGTGACTTAAGTTTTGTTTGTTGTAAATGTGCAGAAGCTGTCAAGGAACTGAGACATGAGTATTTCATTGTGGTGGAGGTATAGGTTAGTGAGACTATGTAATCTTGTGGATGCTTACTGATTTTTGAAGAACCTGCTGCTGCAGTCTTGAGGATAGAAGATGGAGAATGCAAGTTCCTTTTAATGGAACTTATGTTACCCATCTAACCAGTCTGGAGAAATGACTGGAACAGACATTGAACATCATGAAATAACTGTCTTTAGGTGTGGATGTACCATTATGTGCAGTATAGCACCACATTAGGTGCAGGTGTGTGTACCATGAATGTGGATGTATCATTGTCAGGCATGGCACCATTTTAGATGTGAATATTTCTTTGCCCACAGGCATGACACCACCAAAGAGGTGGATTTTCCATTGCCTACAGGCATGACATCTGTCAACTGAAGACATTCACTTGCCCACAGGCATTACACCACTTGGGTTGCAAAAATTTTCATTGCCCTGGGGCATGAAACAACCTTAGGCTGTTGTTGTGCCATTCGCTACTGATACAGCGCTTTAGGTTTGGATGTACTGTTTGCCCACACACACATGACACCGCTTTACTTGACCACTTTATAGCATGGGCTCTAGTACATTGACCATAAATTTAAAGGCCTTGGTCTAAACAACTTCTCACTCTGGCATGTGTTGTCATATGCATAAGACACTGGCCTAACAGATGTAGCAGTCTGTATGAGACACAGGCCTAACAACTGTAGCAGTCTGTATGAGACACAGGCATAACGACTGTAGCAGTCTGTATGAAGCACAGGCATAACGACTGTAGCAGTCTGTATGAAGCACAGGCCTAACGACTGTAGCAGTCTGTATGAGACACAGGCATAACGACTGTAGCAGTCTGTATGAAGCACAGGCCTAACGACTGTAGCAGTCTGTATGAAGCACAGGCTTAACGACCGTAGCAGTCTGTATGAAGCACAGGCCTAATGACTGTAGCAGTCTGTATGAAGCACAAGCCTAACGACTGTAGCAGTCTGTATGAAGCACAGGCCTAACAACTGTAGCAGTCTGTATGAGACACAGGCATAACGATTGTAGCAGTCTGTATGAGGCACAGGCCTAATGACTGTAGCGGTCTGTATGAAGCACAGGCCTAACGACTGTACAAGTCTGTATGAAGCACAGGCCTAACGACTGTAGCAGTCTGTATGAGACACAGGCATAACGACTGTAGCAGTCTGTATGAAGCACAGGCCTAACGACTGTAGCGGTCTGTATGAAGCACAGGCCTAATGACTTTAGCAGTCTGTATGAGACACAGGCATAACGACTGTAGCAGTCGGTATGAAGCACAGGCCTAACGACTGTAGCAGTCTGTATGAAGCACAGGCCTAACGACTGTAGCAGTCTGTATGAAGCACAGGCCTAACGACTGTAGCAGTCTGTATGAAGCACAGGCCTAACGACTGTAGCAGTCTGTATGAAGCACAGGCCTAATGACTGTAGCAGTCTGTATGAAGCATAGGCCTAACGACTGTAGAAGTCTGTATGAAGCACAGGCCTAACGACTGTAGCAGTCTGTATGAAGCACAGGCCTAATTACTGCTGTAGTGATCTGTATGAAACACAGGTCTGACAGCTGTAGTGGTATTTTCATTCATTGTAGAACATTAATTGATCATTTTCACTTTACTGTGTTTATTTGAATTTTGAGAAATTAAATCATTCAAAGATATTTATGCTGGCCATTTATGCCACTTTGCTTATTTGCTGTATTTTAAATTACACCATTAGGAAGCTTCTAAAATCAGGAGGAACTGGAATTGATAAACTTGCAGTTTGTACTGGTGATGTTAATTTGTTGGATGTGCATTAAATAAAAATAGGACAGCTGTATTACACACTAATATTGAGTTTGCTGAATATGTACCGACAAATAGAATTAGGCATGTGTTTAGCTTTGTCAGGGAACTTTAATATGAAGGCAATGAATCCTTCTGAAATGTGTTTTCTTATTTGTAATGGGTGTAAAAAAAGTTACATTCTTTTACAAATTAAGGGCAGATTATAAATGGGGAAGGGTTGCTGTGATTCAGTTTGAAATCTTCTGTCTGCTGTTTAAAAACACGATGGTTGAAATATATTAAACTATTTTACGGGACATTTTGCATAATTGTGAGATTTTTTTTACTTCCATTGTGTGAAAATCAGAAGCTGAGGTGTATGAACCCATGGTACTGAGGAGAATAGCTGGACTTAGGAGGGAGGAAATCGTGGGAGAGAAGTTGGAGGAACTTGCATGATTGTGAGCTTCATAATTTGTACCTTTCATCATATATTGGGAGGAACATAAGGTTGAGGCTTGGCACTGTGTTGAGAACTTGTATAATAAGTCATCTATCAGTGTTAAATTTAATGAATTCCTGCCGTAATAAAGCGGAGTTATTTACTGCTTTGTGTTTCAATGACTGCTAATATCAGGGAGTGGTGGATTTTTTTTGGGGGGGGGACTGTGAACCAGTCCAGAAATTTCAGATTCAAAAAATTTTTCCCATTGCTGTGATAGAAATCCATGTTGATTGTTCTGCAGCTTCTAATCAGTACACGAGTTATCTCATGCAGCCTAATGGAATTGTGAACCACATGCCCACCACCCATTTGGTATAAAAACACAGCCACGTTACAATCCATTTGGCATGAAACACACAATCATACATAAGTGCTAAAGAGAGATTGTGCATTCAGTTTGTTGGCTGTGCATAGTGAGCAGCCATGTGATGCAGTCACTAAGAAGTAGCATTTTCAAAAAAAGCAAGATCAGGTATGAATTAAAAATATTTTTCTGGAAAGTAATAGGAGCGATGACAAAATTTCTGAGCACCTTGGATTTGTCAGGTGCTGTATTTTAGATACTTGTCAGTTTCTAAAGTGTGTAGAAATGCACTGTTTTATGGAATGTCAGTTCAAAAATTCCAGACTGGAAGAAATGAAGAAGTTGGTAGTATAAGGTTAATTAATGCCACTTCAGTGTGGTCTGCTAAACCTGTGTACTCTAGCCAGCTGTGCCTCTATAGGTTGGGAACAGTTTATGAAATTTTATGATACTCTTATGAGTGCTGCTGTTACATTCTGTGTAATGTCTTTAGCTGATTCAAAACAGAATTGTTTTGAACAGTTCTTGAGACTGGAAAATGAGTAATTTCAAATAATTAGAATAATATGGTGACTGCTGCAACTGAGTGATGTGAAACTTACCCACAATATCTTTACTTATACATTGTTGTCTGCTGGGACATTATCATACTACAGAATCCTTGATCAGCCTGAAGGTTGCTATTCTGATATGCATCTGTGGGACATCAAAGAGCTTGTTTACAGGCTGGCTTTCGTTGGAATATATTTGGAATGAATGTTTACTTTGAAGTCAAAAAAAGCTCTTCAGTGCTGTCTTCTTTTCCAGTCTTGATCCATTTTGGATCTTGGTGAGCTGAGAAATTCTCATTGAGTACTTTGATGCTGTAAGGTCTTAGATACAGAATTGAAAATTACTAATTTAATGCTTGATGTATGAGTCATAATGCAGAATCCATTGACGTGATTTTTATCATTAAACAGATGCAGCAGCTTGCAAGCCCAATGAAGTGTCATAGCTACATATGATGGTATTACACATTATATAATTGATTATATTTACCCACAAGGATTGGGTGCTTTGAAGACTGTATCATTGTTCTGAATTTTTTTCCTTCTCTTGAACGTGCCATTTGTCCCTAGAGATGTCTTCTGCCATCATTTCTGATAGACAGGTTGAACACATTCCATAAAAAAATAATATTCCACTCTCATTTTTCAGTAACACTTATTTTCAGATATGTTTTAACATCTAATGGAACCATCTCTGTCTTTTACATAAACATGGAAATCTGGTAACAGCTTTTCATCAGTCATACCTTGATTCATCAGTAAAGACTTCTTTTCCTTTCTCACACGGAAGATATATTCTTTGTATCGTAACAGCAGATGTACAATCAATCATATCTTCCTTTTTGTTTCCTGGGTTGTGATGTCACATACCATTCTTTGTCATAATCATGGAATCCTGTGCATGACTCATTCATACAACAAGTGTGGTATGTACTAGGTGATCATAACCGTGGAAGCTGTAAAGCAGTCAACGGGCAAAGGTAGTGGCATCACATTTATCGTAACCATGGAAACAAAGTAGGACGCAGTCCATTTCTTGATGTTATACAGGGTGCGTCAGAAACGTGTGATGGTTTTTTTAAATTAAATAACATTTTAAGACAAAGTAGAAAAATTTGATTCACATTAGCAAGTACATTCCATGTCCATGAGAATCCATCTGAATCATTGCTGTTTGGATCTGATACTTTCTAGGTGACCACCATGGCATTTAGTACACTTCTGCAGTTGCAGTGGAAAGCATATCCAAGAGAATTCTTCCAAATTCACTGTTTTAGGTCATGAATTTTGGCAGGACATGTTTCGTATACCTTGCTTTTGACATAGACCCAAAGGAAGTGGTCTGGAACTGCAAAATGAGTCAAGCAAGCCGGCCAGGTGATGGCCTCGCAGTGATAAATGAGTCTACCTGCAAACATTGTCCTGAGGACATGCATGGAAATCTGTGCTGTAGAATCATAGCAAATCGAGCTGAGGAGGATGTAACGCGTTTTGCAGAATTGTTTCCAGCATGACTGTGCAGTACTGTGCATTCATATTTACTTTACACTGTTCCACATTTTCAGAGACATAGGGACCATTGTCAGGTGTACAATCAGAACTTGAATGTCCATTTGGATTATAATCCTTCACTGATCCTTCATGAAGCCATTTAGATGTCCACAGTAGCAAAGTATTATGGCTAGGAGCATCATGTCTGAGAAACTACTGTCAGAAACCATGCTGTATAGCTCTAACAGACTCTGTTTTGATAAACAGTTCCACTGCTGCAGTGCAGTGCTGCACTGACCAGTGCCCCTTCTCAACATCACTGTATGTGATGATGGTCTGTATGGAAGCACCACTAAGTGGGTTTTCAAATTTCAAAAATCATCAGGCGTGTTTGATACATCTTGTATGTAAGTAAAGATTGGAAACATAGTTGAAGGCAATCGTTTTTGACTGGAGAAAAGTGAGACACATTGTGAAATAAAACATAACTTCCATTTTTCCACAGCTCTTTTATTACATTCTTGTAAATCATCTTTGATCAGTTGTTTCTTGATTCATCAATCAAGACTTCATTTTGTTTTTCATGGAGACATTTTTTCCATATGTTAGCCATAGATTTGCATTTCATCCTGACTTTCTTTTGTTTTTTGGGATGTGACATCACTCATACAAATCAGCCTCCACCTAAGCATGGAAATCTAGGCATAATTCAGTCACAGATCATCCCATTTTTTAACTCACAAGCCAGTATTGTAATGTATAGGAAAAGATTACAAATAGTAGAGACTTCTGCTTTGGTACTTTGTGCTGTTGTTGCTATGGTTAAAACAACTGGTTTAAACATGATTAAATCAACAACTCACATCTTTCAAGAATTTTAATAGTACTTGCTTTGTAGTGTCATTTTTTTCTTCAAGCAATAGCTGAGGTTTTGAATTGTGACGGTGGAATTTTTCTGAAGTAGATTTGAATATTCAGAATCTCTGTTTCTGTTTATCTTCATGCAGTCATTAATAGAATGGGTACGTATCTGTTGTGAAATATAATCAGGTGCTCATATTGGTGTCTTTTATGGAACATCTTTTGGTTTTATCATGAAATTTGACATATTAATGAGATTGGTTGTAGTTAATTTTCCATCATTTTTGTTATCATTCATATTGAGTATAAAAGGGTTGAATGTAGCATTTTTGTGGACAAGTTTGTTAGTCCTGAGGTAGGTGTGGGGTGTTTGGTTGATGATGATGGTGGTGGTGGTGGTGGTGAGGAGAGGAGGGGGAAGGAAAGACTACTTAATTTGTTGCTTAAGTATTGCTTTGAAAGGATTTGTGTTGGTGATGGTGAGTGGTGGTGGTTGTATTGATAGTGTGCCAGTATTTCGTTGAAACAAGAGGAATAATGAGCTTTATATTATATGAGGGTTTTAATACTTTCTACATGGTTGAAATGCAAAGAGATGGATTGTTATTACCATTTGAAATAAATCATTAGTGTATTTTCAGTTGTCAAGTTTTATTCAGTGTCATGGTATGTCTTTGTAGTTACATGTAAATTGTAATCATTTGGTCACTCTCCCTTGGATATTCCAGGCTGGCATATATCGTTGCACATTCAAAGTACCTTCTGATCTCTCTGTTGTCAGCACCAAATTATACATAATCTGCCATCTTTTGACAAACTTTGGAAGTATTGGTACTATATCCACTCCATATCAGTCATCAAGATAAGCATTCTGCAGTAAAAGAGTTAAGATCTACATTTTGCATACCTGGATTTGAATACTGTAGGGATTGTTCTATCCAGTGTATTGGTTGTCATCTTGTCCCTGATGTCATTACTGTCAGTACTAAACACAGACTTGCAGCTTCTCTAAATCTACCCTTTAGTGTGTTATGTATCTGTTCTCGTCTAATTGCTTGTACTTGCCATTTCTAAGCATATTGTATGAGGCAAAATTTGGGAAACTTGACTGATGTTGGTCAGCATTCTTCTGGCAGTGCGTGTTGTGATTACTATCCTCTGAGATGTAAATCAACGGAGTTTTGTCTAGATCCATGCCAGTATTTCAGGTTATGTGTTACTTTAATCTTCTGCTCTGAAGATGGAAACAGCATTTTCATTTGAAACTGTGGTATAGCTGATGCATGATAGAATGGTACTTAACTGTTCTTATCACTGTGACAAAGGGAGTTGGAAGGGATTACTCTTTGATGTCTTGAACAAATGCCATTATTTTTATGTCAGTTATACCTTTCTGTTAAACTGTGTGGTGTCACTTCCCTGTTGACCATAATCTTCAACAAACTTGGAATAGCAATTTTCATGGGGGAAGGGGGGGATCAGATTTCTGCATGTCTGTGTCTAGAACTAGACATCTGCTTCTTTCCATTTTCAGCCTCCAGGCTGTGTCAGTAACGTAGGTTATTTATTGTATCGACAGCTCCATGGGAGTAGGAGATGGGCTGCCGGTGCGCTCAGCCAAAGGCCATATCAAGTCTGCGTCC
>Ga0131853_10026760_pt1 | contig 10371 bp, 6 predicted proteins | sample TergutLab28metaG_FD_92764 | JGI IMG/M metagenome (GOLD analysis project Ga0131853, IMG submission 92764) | Labiotermes labralis P1 segment gut microbial communities from Petit-Saut dam, French Guiana - Lab288 P1 (version 2) (version 2) | ecosystem: Host-associated > Arthropoda: Insects >... | reverse complement strand
TCAACATGTTTCAGACGTTAATACGTCCATCTTCAGGAGCTAGCGAGTACTTGTTGTGTTGTGTAGGCTGACTTGAGGCGTGCTGGTGTTATGTAGCGGGTTTGTCTGTTGGTGATGTGGTATCCGAGTGTAGGCTGAACCACTACTCAGCCTAAACTCGGATACCATATCACCAACAGACAATCCCGCTACATAACACCAGCACGCCTCAAGTCAGCCTACACAACACAAGTACTCGCTAGCTCCTGAAGATGGACGTCTGAAACATGTTGAGCAATATATAATAAAGCAAGTGTCATCTAGTTGGTCAGCCTTTATTCAAATATTATAAACTCCTGTAAACATTCTAAAATATCTGCCTTTACGTCGTGCAATAAAGTTAAAATTTAATTAATTTTGAACACACAATCCTGATCCTGGCTCCAAGCCTCCATCAGACAAGTTATGTCTACATGATCATAACCTATTGCTTCAAAACGTGATTTAGTGCCGTTTTCATACGTTATAGGGGCATTGCAGTCAAAAATTACATTAACCGCATCATGGGTTTTAGCGTTGTTAATTTCAAATATTTGGGAACAACTCCAGCAAACCAAAACTCCACGCATGAAGAAACTAAGAACAGATTAATTTCTGCTACCATTCGGTCCAGACTCCCTTTTCTTCTCGCTTTCTTTCTGAAAACAATCAAATTCAAATATACCGAACTATAATTCTGCCTGTTGTTTTATATGGGATTGAAGCTTGGGGTCGCACAATGAGGGATGGACATAGGGAGAGTTTGGTTGAGAATAATAGGTCGAGAGAGATATTTAGACCTAAAGTGGAGGAAGTAAGGGGAGGCTTGAGATAATTGCATACTGAGGAGTTGTATGGTTTATACTCCTCCACAAATATTAATAGGGGGAACACATAATCGAGAATGAGATGGGTGGGGTATGCGGCAAACAAAAATGGATAAAGGCTCTGGTGGGGGGGAAAAATGAGGAAAAGAGGCCAATTAGAAGACCTGCGTGCATATGGGATGATAATATTAAAATGGGTTTTAAAGGCGTAGGATGAAAGACTGTGGATTGGGTTCATCAGGCCCCGGAATAGGAAAAAGTTGGGGGCTCTTGTAAATTTTGCAATGAACCTACGAGTTGCAAGATCTGATATTCTTACAGCGATGTTAATGAAGATTCAAGTATTCTGGGGCATTACATCATTTCGAGTGGGAAATAAATGCTGACATTGTGAAGAATCGTAATGCCATCGTCTCCCGTCATCTTCAGGGTCAAATATATAATATTTTAACATGAAGATGACAACAGTGCGGAACAATATTTGGGCAAACGTAATGAGAAATGGAATATTTCCACATTTGTAAGTCAATTCGTAATGGTTCGGGAATAGAAATATATAAAGATAAATAAGTTTAAATAAGAAATCAAGAAATTTCAACTTTCAACGTGTTTATGCAAACAATTCTTCGGCACTAAGTGCAACATCATATGGTAAATCAAGAATTCGGTTAATTATTACTGAAAATTTAAATGAAAATTAATTATTTAGTTTATTCTCGTATCAATCATTTTTCGAGGCAAAGTATCGGTATTTAGAGCATGGGGCGATACTAATAATAAGTAACAAATTGACCCATAAAATTAAAAAATCAAACACGTCTCTCCATTTAATTCAGAAACCGGATGATGCGCTATGACTGCCAGTCAAATCACGCGTGTGCCTTCAATGCGACAGTAATAATTGCTCTGCTAAGTTAATTCTTTGTAAAAAGTGCAAAATATAAACTCATGAGAGGGACATGGCTTCCATCCGTCTAACCTCGTGTATCCTCTCCCATATTAATAAATGGATTTCTCTTAATTTTGGTACCGCGAATGTCAACCAAACTTCTTGCGCCAAATTTATTTTAGGGTGGTACTGATGCATTAAAAAGTTACTTCAAATTCTATAATTTTCCTGAAAAAAACAACCCCTTTTAGAAATGTATTATGTCACGGTATTTCATTATGATCTGTAACATGTGTTTTAAAAATCTAAATATAGCTTGTACTTCACATATAATAAAAAATACGGAAAACTTTTTATATTTCTGAAGTGTACTGCTTATCGTGTGGTCAGTTTTCCAGCGATAAAGTTTTGTCTGCACTCAGTGAATGTCAAAGCCTGCAGGTTTTGAGAGGAATGCAAAGTTTGTATACCTATGACGTAGTAAACGGTAAAGTTTTCCCGTTACAGGCCGGTGTGGCCCAGAGGGTGGGTAGTGATATAGCTCTACTCTTCCATGACTGCAGCACTAGAAGGGGGTGAATGGTTAGCAGCACGCCTCGGCCGCATTTTAACCCCGGGAAAGACCCGGTACCCATTTTATAGGAGGCTGGGTAGGCAACAGCGCCGGTCTGGACGGGCGAAAAATCTCGTCTCCACTGGGATTCGATACCGGACCGTCCAGTCCGTAGTCAGTCGACCTATGACGTAGTACACAGACTTTTCAAAGGTGTTCCTTACTTTCAAAATATCATTTCAGTATCATGGTATAGGCGTAAACGTAACTTTATTTGCGTAAATAAAGTATTACGGCCTTCCGCAGGCAAATTTTCACGAAACGCGTGAAAGTTCGACAGAATTACCAGCAGACCTCTTACACCAAATTTCACCCAAATTGTATAATAAACGTGGCAGTTACGGATAGAAATTCTTGTATGCTCCTAAGTGAAGTGTTACTTGCACAGATTTTTAAAAACTCGTAACCACAACCATACATTTTTGTGGACATCTTCATACAGATTGACTGCAAAACGTAGAAAACATAGACAAGTTTTAATTCACGCCCTCAAGTAAGGCACAACTTTCACTCACCGATTTTCAAGAAATTTAAAATTTCTAAATAAAATTGCATAAAGATTTATCGCACCAAATTTCACCCAGATCGGTCAAGAAATATGGAAAGTGTTGATGGAAATTGCGCTACAACTTCAAGTATCTCTGCCACAGCCATTTTTCACGAAATTCGCACCACAGCTCTTTTGTACAAAACTCTTATTATCGAATTTCATGAAAATTCGACAGTCGATTTAGTCGCATGTACTAGGTCACAGATGGACGGATCGACGTGATCTCCGTGTAAAGCATTCTTTTTCGAGTTCGTAAAGAACGCACGTGGCAAACGGGTGTGGCCTTGTGACGGTACAAAACTTATCTAACTTTGGTTTCTTAAAGAAATTACAGATTTTACTGATCGCAGAGGCAGCACAGTCGTCGACTAGGCAAACAGAGGTTGCGGGCTTGAAAATCGCTACGTTTTTAATATATTTCTGCGTCTTTTATGTTTTTTGTAAGCCTGTGTATGCTCGGGCAATAAAATGGTCCGATCATCCGGTCAAACAACCCTGTAAAGTGTAAGGGATTAAATCCCTCTAAATTATTCACAATGTATCAGGCAGTACAGGAAAGACGTCACGAAGATGGAAAGACAAGTAAGAATTTCGTATCTTCCTAATGGCGAAATAAACGTTAAGATATCTCAGTAGACAACAACATTAATTACTTACTTAATTAATTACCCAGGAATTTGGTTCGGGGGGGGGGGGTTTCAACAAATTCAGTTGAGGACGGAGGACAGAGACAACGGGGATCTCGAGGCAGTAGCCCCCTAGTCACGGGTTCTGGAAGCAGCTGTAATTTTGTACAAGAAATTTCATTTCATATAGTAAGATTTTCTTAATTTTTGGTACTTTAAGACTATTTATGATGACAACCAATTTATTTGTCATTGCTAATGTAAAACATTTGCGAACCTAGGTAGTTTTAGAATTTTACTGCCTTTTTTCCGAACATCTTGGGGTGTTGACTTCCTAAATTCACTAATTTTTACTAGTTTTCACAATCGGGTTGAGTGTGGCACGATTTCGGAATTTCGGGGGGGGGGTTGAACCCCCCCCCCCCGGTATGCCACTGGATTGAAGTACAGGTTACGGGTTTTTACTGAGTCTTTTCAAGACAATATAATATAATTTGTATTTAGGATTATATAGTTTCTGAAACACTACTGCTCTCAAACACATGGGATACATTTTTTTGGTAAAACACATCTTCAAGCTAAATGATTTTTTAAATCCCATTACAGGCCTGGGCAGGGCCTGAGGCTTCAGGGAGGCTGAGATTCCCAGACTTCAAGACAGCCGGCACATGAAGTGGTACGTTTGTCAGCCCTACGCACCGGCCGCCTTTACCCTCCAGGAAATATTCCTGCTATTCATTTCTGTTAGAGAATGAGACAAACCCCAGGTCATAGTGCGGCTGGAAAAGCTAAATAATTACTCACGGCTAAAGTTGAGGTTTATAGATGCAGCTACTTCACCCATCTTGTTTTTCGCTTTGACTTTGTAGAGACCGGCGTCGGTTTCGATGACATCGTCTAATTCGAGTACGACCAGGAACTTATTGCTGCCTAGAGACTGGATCCTCATGTTGGTGCGGTTGTCCTCTGCCAGCTGAGTCTCACCGCGAAACCAGGTGATTTCTGGTTTTGGGGAAGCCAGTAGTTGGCACTCGAATATAAGTCTGTTTCCTTCATCTTCTTGTCGCAACTGCGGCTTCTGGGTGAAGCTTGGAGCGAAGTCCTCGGCCACCCCCATATTTATTTTTGTTTAGGGGTGCCTTGGAACCTAAATATTCGGGATTCTCGATTAACGAGACCCCGATGATGCGACAGTCGGTGACCTGGACATCAACTTCTTCCTGCAAACAGAACGGGAGGAAGCGTGTGTCATTTCAGAACAGGCACGTTAACGGTATCCAACAACAGTCAAAACTGATTAGCAAGACATAATTGTTGTCACTGAATGTAGAGCGTGTACCTAAAATGTTTCGAAAAACTTCAGGGATGAGTTCCCCACACAACAGCAAGAAAAACGATTCACTTCCATACAGTATATTTGCAGTTTTCGATTTACAGCCCCCACATATTTAAATATAAAATGCAGTACCAGTCAAACACGACATAACTTTATTATGTTTATTACTGTATTAGGGCAACACGTTTCGATTCTTACAGAATCATCCTCAGGCCCTTCTAAGAATACAGATCCTTACTTGGAAGGGCCTGAGGATGATTCTATAAGAATTTAAACATGTTGCACTAATACAGTAATAAACATAATAAAGTTTTGTCGTGTTTGTCTGATACTTCATTGTATATTTATATATGTGTTAAACACTTCGGGATGGCTAACATTAAATTAAATACAACCCCCACGTTCGCCCGACCTCAGTCCTTTAGATATTTATCTGTGGATACACTAAAACCCTGTTGTATTGAGCTCCAACTGAAAATGGACAATTCACGAAAGCATTTTTGATGCCTGTTCAACCATTCGCAAAGGCCCCGGAACCTCTCAGAGAGTGCGACCGTCCATTTCAGACGTGTCCATGCGTGCACTGATTCAGGTGGTGTGAATGTGGAGTATTGTTGTGAACTGTGGCCAGATAAACAATAGGAACTCGACAGTTATTAAATTCAGAATGTGGACTGCAAATGTACTGTAGCAGTTTAGGTAAAATATTAAGAGTAATGGTTTTTATTGCTGAATGTCCTCTTCCAATTAAACTAAAAATCTCATTTTTTGACACATGTATATGTGAAAGTTTAATTTAATTTAATAACTGTCCAACAAGATACGACTGTATTCAGTTAATTACACTTCTGTAGGCAGCTTTGCATGTTTCAGGTGTTGACACCCAACATCAGGGACTAGTATAACTGTAATTACAGCTTCTGGTATTGATTAACCGGATCTACTACCATCTGCTGTATATCGTACTGTCGGTAGGTATATCGTACGGTAGGTACCTACCGTACGATACACATGAATCAGTTCCAACTCAACAACGAGAGCGGATGGTAGTAGATCCGTTTAATCAATACCAGAAGCTGTAATTACAGCTATACTAGCTCCTGATGATGGGTGTCAACACCCGAAACATGTAGAGCTGCCTACAGAAATGTAATAAAATGAATAAGTCGCATCTTGTCGGAAAATTATTAAATTCGATTCACGATGCACGGACCCATGTATATAAAATTTAAAATCTTAAAGTTTCTTGTCTTTATTGTGCAGAACTCACTCTTGAAGTCTGTCCAAGCATTTTAGGTACTTCCTGTCTAATTACTGACAAACTGTACAACAAACTGTACAACACCTCTATGCTACACAGTGCAGGTGCACAATTAAAATCTAACATTTCCTTTTTTGAATTATTCATATTTCATCAAAATAAAAACAATTTTAAACCACATCTATTATAGCACTAGCAGCTCCATATAAATGTAGAACTACGTTGCCCCTGTTCATGATAATTTCACGCAGAAAACTGCTTTATTTTCTGCTGTGTTTATATAGCAAACTGGGCAACATTTCTTAAAAAGCACACTGGACCAAAAGTCTAAACAAAAGACTGTTCCATTTGACGAAATACTCAGTTAAAAAACCGTGTAGTGTGGTGAGTTCCCATATTTTTCCTTTATGTCGATGCTCAACTACCAGACTACAATGGGTCATATCCTAGAAGACGATAAATCCAACCTTCGCCGACAAGAAACACAATGACGTTGCGAAAATACATTATGTTATGTTCGTGTGTCGCTAACGGTGCACTTCGAATTTCGGAAGAGTGTACTGTAGTGACAGACATCGACATAGGGCCACTGTTTTTATGCCGCAATTTGTAGCAGAATTTCGAAGATGACAGTATATCGAAATAGTACGGGCGTATAATGCCGATCCCAGTGACCGTGCAGTCTAAGCCGTTGGTATGCAGCATCCTGATTGCTGGGATCGCAGGTTAGTATCCCGCTGAGGGCATGGATATTCGCCTCTTGTGTTTGTTGTGTGTTGTGAAAGTAGCGAAATCTGTGACCACCTGATCACTCGTTCAGAGGAATCTTCCGGGTGTGTGTGTGTGTGTCTAATTGAGACTTATTTAGAAACTTCAAAACGAGGTGGCCTGGACCCGCTTTGGGCTGCAGCACAACAGAAAATTTAGGCCTGCACAATTCCATGGGCGCTAAGTGAGGGTGATGCTATATCAAGCTGTGACTGTAGATTCGAATGAGGTGTGATTTCACCATCAATATGAGATGCATGAGTATGAAGCTGATGGAGGTGGTGGTAATGGAGTGGGAGAGACTAGGGAAGAAGGTGTAAGGACAGACATTTTATAGAAACAATTACACCTACAATGACGCCAGGGTCTGCCGACACCTTTCGCCCATTGGCATGCCAGTCTTTCCTGTCTTAACCAACCGTACCACCGGACCTACACATTTCCACCTGTTTCAAGTGTCTGGAATTCGAGGATTCCTTGACCCTTGACGATGACGGCAGTATGTTCCTTCGGAACGTCGGTTGCCAATTTCCCTGCTACTGAGAGTGACGAAAAATAAGACTTGAATACTCAACAGCATGTAGTTGAAATCTCATATCTCGCACATCCACTTACATCAAACAGAAAGCATTATCGTTGCAATGACACTCTTATTGTATCAGGCTGAAAACCCCTCGAAAATTTTCGGAAGCTGAATATTACGCCCCTTTTGAGATTTTTATCCCGAGACGACGGAAAATGACTGTCGTAATGAACACAGTGGTCATAAACTGTCATCAGAATCCTGTAAACGTGTGGAAAACTTCTCTGCGAGAGATAAGTGTGAAACGAAATACAAACAGCAAATAAGGGAGGCGGATAACGACAATAAATTTGTTATTTGCTTGGAAGTAAAAATAGTATTTTACTTACTTACTCCATGGTGCAGAGTCCTTCTTGAGAAGCTAACTGGTTTGCAGCTAGTCAAGAAATTCCCCGCATTTCACGGAATCCGAAGGTTCATTACCGCACTCACAACAAGTAGTAATTTACATTTCAAAAATGTTTAGGCCTACGATTTTTTTTCTCTGTTATGCTAGCCAGGCAAGAGACGTACAAATCTTCGACCCCGCGCCAGGAGCACAGTTACCCTCTGTCACATGTGGGGTCATAAGTTCGAATGGGAAACCAAGTCGAGTTAGAAAACAATTCTTGCGAATTCCACATTGAAAAGACTTTGCTATATGTTTGATTTTGGAGTGTGCTGAACACGGAAAGTCACAAAAATTTAACTGTCTTATCACAACACAAATTTATGCAGTCTTAATGACAGACATATGGTTGTGTTTCGTAAAACAGATAACGCAGTAAACATAACTATTTTTGTTACAGAATGAAATGTATATGTTTTTATGAAAAGCTACACGTCTCTACCATGGGGGGTCATCGTCAGGTGTGGTTAATGAGAATTCTTAAAGTTTAGCCGCCATCTTGTTATACATCTACACGTGACGGTGTGCGCCTTGGTAGGAACATGTAGCGTTTTATTAAAAAATATTGTTATTAACATTTTAAAGCATGCCGGTTACCTTACGTAAACAGGTTTAACAATAAAAAATTCTGTTTGGTGATTACATTGCATTTATATGTTGTATGGCTCTCAGAGAAACAGCACCTTTTGTCATGTACATCACTAACAGACTGGTTTTTATAACCGAAGTGGAGAGTGTCTACAGCGCGGTACGGACTGAGTCCTTATGTAAAACAGATACGTCTCGTCCTTAAAGGGTTAAGGGAAATGTGTGTGTTTACTGTGTTATTCTTGTCATATAGCCTAATTAAGCATTTGTAAAATTTACCGCACAGCTCATGTACCATACTACTGACCGTTTATGGTTATCATTTCATAATACATTTAAATCAGTGAAGCTCGCGCAAAACAGTGACTTAGTATCAGTTTTCGAATTCCGGTCCGATATCGGTTCTCACTGCTGTAAATACGAAGATAATTATCACGAAGTTAAAAGATGAAGGCTGCAGGTTCTTCTACATGTTGGTAAAATTATATCACACTACACGGCGTCACATTTTGGACGACAGTGACTAATCTTAAAGGTAACATGCGATAATGATCACTGATGATTCTACGGCTGTGATCTTCAGCACGACTATGTACAGCGTAACTGTCGGTTGGTCTAGGCTATTGTTTCATTTCAGTAATTAACCATGTTTATTCAGTACCGGCAACACAACTATGTATGTATCACACATAACATAAACCTCAATGTGTCAGTCACAGCGAACCATCATCGTGCTAGCATCAGGAACTTCTTGCAAGCAATTAAAAAAACACATATGTCACAAATTTAACATGTTTGGAATTTGTGTTTTATTTTATTACGTGTAAGAAGGCCTTTGTACTTGTCAAATGCCAAATATTTGGCATTTGTAACATTCGTGTTTTATTTTCTTACATGTAAGAATTTCACTACACTTGCCAAATGCCAAATATTTCACATTTCTGTTTTATATTCTTACCTCCAAGAAGCTTGATACTAACCTGACGACTGAACATGCAGCTTTGTATGATAAATTAAATGCATGGCTGTTTTGACGGTACTGGTTATCATTTTAACAATATGAACACAACTGGATGTCTTGCATAAACAAGCGTATGTAACTATGCTAACTGCAATGATAAGGTGCTTGCTGTTTATGTTGAAGGCCCGCGCTAGCATATTTCACTACTAAAGGCGTAATGAGAATATAAAAGAGAAATGAAGCACTGAAGAACCAACTGGATTTTAAACTGTCAGCAGTACTTGTAACAACAAAAGACTAATATCAAAATGTATGTAATCGGTTTACATCAGTAGGACAAAGAGGCTTTTAAATCGTTTCCAAGGTTAAAAGCATGTGACTGTTAAAGAAAATATAAGAATTTATTCATTCTAAAAAATTCCTGTCATGTGAAGCGGCTAATGTAAAACTGATACGTTAATTCGTCCCGTCTTTTTCATGAAATCATTCATGTACGATGACTGATGAGTCCATTACGAGTCCAGTTATTAAATTATTATTTTTTCTTAAATATTTCTGAAACCCGTCATCGTTGACGGGAGAAAAGCCAAACACGTGTCGGGAGACAAAAACTTTAACACTTAACTTTAAGCTTTCAGTAAATCAAACCTTAACAAATCCTTCGTCATGAAATCACAATATCAGTTTCGTCACAAAAACATTCAACAAAATAATCCGGAGAATGGAATGAAAAGTTTTAATTAGCAAGCTGGGAAATAAAGTAATAAATACAGTGATTTTCAACATTTTATAACACTAAATTCGAGATGGGCAATATAGCCTATGTAGGCTATATTCACACTTTATACAGGGTGTCCCAGGAGGAATGTGCCAGACTTCGGGAGAGTGTTCCTTATGTTAAAGTATACCGATATAACCCAAAACACCTATATCCAAAGTTGAACGGTTACGGAGATAATGGCC
>Ga0131853_10026759_pt1 | contig 10371 bp, 6 predicted proteins | sample TergutLab28metaG_FD_92764 | JGI IMG/M metagenome (GOLD analysis project Ga0131853, IMG submission 92764) | Labiotermes labralis P1 segment gut microbial communities from Petit-Saut dam, French Guiana - Lab288 P1 (version 2) (version 2) | ecosystem: Host-associated > Arthropoda: Insects >... | reverse complement strand
GAGGATGATCCCATAGAGGGATTGAAACATGTAGGAGATATTTTAAATCCATTTTAATCAGATAATGTGGTTTTAATGGTTTGACAAGTATGTGCAATTAGTTGGTTTTAATAAATATTATTATCACTCAGCATGATTATCACTGAACTACGCAGAGTGACTATTATTGGGAAAAGCCTTCAAAAAAAATCACCAAATACCCCATCCAGCAGCACAGCCCACACAAGGTGTACTTCCAGTGCCATTAAGAAGCTAACTAAAGTTGTGTCTTTGTGTCAAAAATAATTTCTTTGTTTCTGAAGTTCATGTGTCTTGTCCACTATACTACCACCCTTTCCAGCCTAAACATAGTAAAATTCACAGGACATATGAAGGAATACAATCGGATTAACCACGAATATATAGTTCTCTTCTTCCATAAAACTCCAAGCATTTGGGTGTGGAGGAAACTGCTCACCCTACCGCCTGAATACCCTAGCCTCAAACCAGATCTCCAAGAAGTCATTTTGTGCCTCGACCCTAGGACGTACGGTTATGCTGCATAATAAAGACCATAACAGGCTGTCGGCCACACCCACCTTATGGTGTGTTGAGCATCATACTGCATAACGAATATACTTGACATTGGCCGCCAACGACTTAAACCCAGAATTAACTATTCTAAAATTCATGACAGGTGAATTTCAACATGTCACGGAATGTGTTAAATCTGGGTCAGTATTAAAGGATGGCACTTTCGGTACAGTTTGTAGGAAGAGGTAAGTGATGAGATTTTACAAACATTTTTTGGGCAAGGTAGGAACCTCCAATTAGATTGTGTGATAACAACTGATCTTCTCACTGGACAGAAGCCCAACACTGATCAAAATAGCAAGGAATTACTAATCCCAAAACAAAGTAATAAACCTCCCTGTGCATTTGAAAGGTGTAATTTTAAATGAGATGTTACAAAACTGTACTATGGTAGAAGGAGTAGGGTCTCTTTAAATTTTACAACTTCCTGCTATATAACAAATCACAGGAAGGACTCAAAGTGGGTGACGAGCACATCAGTACTGGAATGCATTCAGCAAGCACCCCTCAATGGCAACCTACTATAATGTCAGATATAGTTATAATAGTATTGTTGCTTGTAATAGATAGTTAAGTTTACTTACAAGCTGCATTCCTTATGCTGTTAACTATAATTCTGCCTGTTTTATATGGGTGTGAAACTTGGTCGCTGACACTGAGGGAGGAACGTAGGCTCGGGGTGTTTGAGAATATGGTGCTGAGGAGAATATTTGGGCCTAGGAGGGATGAGGTAATAGGGGAGTGCAGAAAACTACATAATGAGGAGCTTAATGATCTGTACTCCTCACACGATATTGTTCAGGTGATAAAATCGAGAAGAATGAGATGGGCGGGGCATGTAGTGCATGGGTGAGAGGAGAGGCATATACAGGGTTATGGTAGGGAAGCCTTAGGGAAAGAGACCATTTGGGAGACCCAGGCATAGATGGGAGGTTAATATTAGGGTGGATCTTCAGGAAGTGGGATGTGGGGATATGGACTGGATCGAGCCGGCTCAGGATAGGAACAGATGGTGGGCACTTGTGAATGTGGTAATGAACATTTGGGTTCCATAAAATGAGGGGAATTTCTTGACTAGCTGAAAAACGGTTAGCTTCTCAAGAAGGACTCTGCTCCATGAAGTAAGCAAGCAAATAAGTAATTCCTTGTGCTGTTAACATGCAGTGAGAATTTTAGACAATTCACCTTTAAACCAAACTTATGCAATATAAATCAGCATCCAGCTCTTCTACTCAATTCTGTACTTGCAAGAAAACTTACTATAATTTGGGTAGTAGCATTAAAATGTTGTTTAATGAACAACAGTAAATAAAGGTATATTATCCCTCTGACATGTTATAACTTGCTGCAGACATGGCTTAACAGTTACTGTCACAGAAAGCAGACACAGGTTTCGAATTGTGAGGTTCCAGTCACCCACACTTTTAGATCTTGCCAGTGCCACCATAAATCCTATATAACATCCAAAAAATTTCAGGATACTGTGACCGCCAACAGAAAAAATTATAATGTCCATAAATCCTACATAACATCCACAAAATTTCAGCATACTGCAACTGCCAACAGAAAAAATTATAATGTCAAGGGTCATCTGCATGTTCATACGACACTGAACTTGTTGTTATTGTCCTGAGCACCACAGGTGTCATGGTACATTCTGGTATATGAAGGCTTTCTATAACATAAAACTGCCTTGCTCAGCGTGGCAATAAATGAAAGACACCACATAAGCAGCAACTGTGTTTTCAAACAAACCTGCAATTCCAGCATGAATTTATATTTTAACCCTTTGATGCCAGATTTAAATTCATGATACAATCTGTGAAACCTAGATAGAAATAACTAGATTTAAATTTTTCATGCACTAATACAAAATTAAAACAACAAGAAAAGTAAAACCTCCCAACACGGCTATACAACAATTGTCACAAGTGGCCAATGCACATGACTTGCAGTTCAGGAATTCAACCCAGCGGACGCTGAATACGAATAATTAAGTGCCAAAGGGTTACAGCACACTGTACGAGAAATATGTTAATCTTACTTGGCTATGTAAAATATATGTCATAAAAATGAGCGAGGCATCACACAGGTGGCATGCCATGGTGGAGGATCAGTATTCTGACACACAAACCATATCCTCACCCACTTACTTTTCAGATTTAATCATGATTTCTCATACCAGATTCTTAAATGTAATTTCAAGGTGTGTGAAATTAAGGCACAATACAGTACACAAGGTTAAGTACAGTGCAAAGAAAAATAAACTCACCTGTGTTTTAGGATTATGGTCAAGTGCCTTGGGAAATTCTGTTTTAACATCTGCTTTCTGTGGTTTATTTATGGATGACGTTTCCGTTTTGGTTCCTTTTCCACCACGGGAGGTGGATCGGCTTCCAGAGCTCATCTTTACAAACACTATGTACACTTACTATTTACAACGTGTTCTGCTACTGCAACACACAAAAATGTCTCATATTACTACAAAATTCTGAGTTATAATAACAAAGGTATGACCAGCTACACTGTTACAACTGGTAGCTCTGACTTCCCTTCCAAGGCCCTGCTGGCATGTACAATATGTAGCAAATATGAATCACAAGGAAATGCACCCAATCACAAAAGATGCTTTTCTACTTCCTACACAATAACATATTATACACAGAAACAGACTATATCAGATACAAATATCTCAAATGTAATTACACCATACTTTACAACTGAATTCTGTGCACTACTGTACAATGATCTTCCTCTCTGAACATAACTTTGTCACTTAACAGCAAAGACAAAACATACCCAGCTATATTTAATTGAAATACACCAGGCTTGTATTGTATACAATAACACCATGAAGGGTATTATGCTAAGACATAAAAGCAAGATCAGATGCTATATGATAATAACCATAATGTCTTTATAATACACTTACAAACTGTGTATGATCAGTATGTTAGAGGGTTAAAGCTGGAGATCATAAAAACTATATTCAGTGACAGGTGGTGGGGTTAGGAAAGATAAAGCTGCATATACTTGGTCGACTACCTGCTAACAGTACCCAAATACTAATAATGTTTACAACATTATGCAGTTAATCCATACAATAAAACACACGTCACAGTCCATGTCTCGTTAAAGTGCATGGCTATTTAGATGGGCGACTGCATAAAAGTAGTATTAACAACTCCAGAAAAGTATTTGCCCATGATAAAATATATTTTACAGCATAACATTCGTAACTTCATCTACCTAGTATGAATTCAAATGTACTTCAACATCATTTGATGTTTGCAACGTTTTCCAGTAATTAGGTTAGGTCCGTGCGATTCCTATATAACAAAACGCAAATACATACACGAAACTCCAACGCAACCTATTTTACCCTTCACATATTTAATAAACATTAACAAATAAAGACACTAATAAAGGTAAATGTAATAAAAATACCAGTTAAGCTCTTTCAAAGAAAGGTGAAACACTTCCAAACAGGATTTGCTTTCCATCAGCTGAAAACCTACGAAATACTACGAGAACCAAAGGCAGTACTGTCTACACTAACAAAGAGTTCATATCAACAATACTGAAAGAATCAAAAACATAAGGATAATCCCTCCGAGACGGAACAACAGACGACGATTTACAATTACAGCGCCGGGTTCTATCCAGCCATGTGGGGAGACGCCATTTCAAAGCCTTGTTTAGACTTCCTATTGACAACCATCAAAATCCAAAGTCGACATTTGTATTCACTTCATATGTACAGAAAATAGCTTCGCGTGTTAGAGGGAACCTTAGTTGCTCATAACATATACAGTATCAACATATACCAGCTCAATGCATAAAAAAACACCAGAAACTGATAAAATAGACATAATACCCGTACCTGCAAATTGCGCTAAAAACGCAACAAGTCACGTGACATAAAGCCCATTGAACAAGTACAAGAAAATTCCGCACTCTAGTGGGAGCGCTAGTAATCGTAGCGTCTCATCACTGCAATTGTACGACCCTTGCAGGTACGCGGACTAGGCGGCCGCCTAGGGCACGAACACTGGGGTCCCACGTATTCGGAGCAGATTTCAAAAACATAACATACTTTAAGTCAAATTAATTGAAATCTCTGATATTTTTGCCCACAGAATAATCAGACAATTCTTCGCGTGAGACCTTCGCTCTTCTTGGATGTTCAACAGCGTATATCCGTAGTTTGTTACCGACGCTTTAGGACTGCTTACTGGTCCCATACTCACCAAACAGGTGACTAAATAGCAATCTACGCTGCATAACACTCCATTAAAGCGAAGATCTCATTTATACCTTGGCGAAAGCCTGAAATCACGCAATTCCTCTCTGCTGAGGCACGCAGGCGTGCAAGTAACATTTACAGTTTCAAGTTTGTAATTTCCCTCTTTGTTTGATTCGCTTGATATTGTATTTGGGATTCATACAGCTAACACAAAACTTCAAGAGGAGGAAATGGATTGACATAATCCAACTAAACAGCTGAAAGAAACAAAACCGTAGCTTGTAAACTACAGGAATTGCGAAGAATGTGAAAAAGTGATATTCATTGCACAGAAACTTCAAGAAGTTGAACATGTCAGCAGGACTTCAACCAGAACTTGTATATTTTAGACGAAGAAGAAGAAGAAAGTAGTTTACTTTTGTAGGTAAAACATTAATCTAATGCATCTATTTTATAAAACTTGTACAGCTGAACATAAGTCAGTAGTGATCCTCTATATAGGGTTTCACCCAAATTGGCCAAGAAGTGTGAAAAGTACAGGTAGAAATTCATTTACGACCCTAAATAAAGCATGATTGTCACTGCACCGATTTTCACAAAAATCGCGCTTGAAATCTGTGGTTTTCGGGGACGTTATGCAGCTTCAGCGGGCACCCGATAAAATCGGTGACTTAACTATACCGCGGTGAAAGCCTAAAAATCTCTCTAACACACGCATGTTCGGCAACTCCCATACAGATTTTTACGAAAATCTGACAAATTATTTAGACCCTGATACTGGGTCACGAACAGACGGACGACCGACGTGATCTCCATATAAGGTGTGCTTTCTACTATGTAACGAACGCCAGATAACACAATAGTTCTCACGGCCCTTGGTAGCATATTTGAAGAGAGGAAAGGTTTGCCGGAAGTATAGATGTCCACCAGTCAGGAATCGGAACGAGGTTTTCATGTGCTAAAGGAAATAACTACAATGTAAACAACATCAGCATTAAAAAAACACACAAAACACGCATGTTTGACCGTGAGGGAACTGTCCGTGTCTGCACGGGGCACACGAACCTGAGAGACGAACGCAACGAAGGGCAGCGTGAAAGGAAGGCTAAGTTCAGCCACGTAACACCATGAAGGCCCTTCCTCTATCACAGATAGCTAATCGTAATTTCGTAATGACCTTTAGGTGTATTAGTATTGTAATTAGCTCAAGAGAAACTACAAACAGACGGTCCCTTCCTGCTGCATAATAAAAAAAACGTGTAGATTTCTGCGTAGGTTATGTTTGGTCAACCGCCTGCTTTGGACCTAAGAGGCATGACGTCCACGAAAAGTAATGAAGATGTGTAATGAGAAGTATCATCATTTTTATTTGTATCTAATAATGTTGATGTAATTCGGTCATGAATATTGAAAAGGGCACGAAATGAGAAATTAAAAAATAGTTTTTATCGGAATACCTCAAAGAAAGAGTCAGTCTAATTAAAAGACTTGAGCGTATGTAGAACTATAGAAGCACAATTTGAAATGTGCAACAGATTAAAGTGGATGAATCTCAGTGGCAAGTAGTTCTTGAAAATCTGACGAAACTTCGGGTTGCATAAAAGAAAGAAATTTATTCACCATATCAATGGTTTAAAAAGTTTCTATTCAAGGAGCCCCTAAATGTCGTATTGTTTTTGTATAAAAAACAACGAACAATTTTATTTCTCTTTGTAACACCACTCACAAAAAAAATAATATTACGAGTAGGTAATAAGTTATGGACACATGTGAGATTTGGAAAACCTACACAAGGAAAACTGATATTAGTTGTGGAAAACTTTACGTATTATGAAATGTACAAATATTATTTTATCAAATGAAACTGCAGAGCACTCTATATGCCATGAAATTTATAATTTCATTTTATTAAGTACGGGTGGTTTTAAGCTTAGCACATGCACTCACTGATAATGGTATAAACATGCCGAAACATGCCGGAGTAATGGATGTATTGTCATATGTATGTAAATTGTGAACTTAACTGCTCGTAATAAACGAAAGTATTAATGTTATGGACCCAATATGGCGGAAGGATTTTATATAAGAAACTTATAAAAATTTTGCTAAAATTCAAAAGTCAAATTTGTCAAATTTGTCGTATCGATCTATGATTTCCACAGATAACTTTTCAAATCAGGTCTTACATAGCGCAGATTAATACTTACGAGTATGGATAGTTAAGGATGTTACAAATGGCATGAACCTGAAAAGTTCTTGAAACACAGCTCACACAGATAAAAGTTTTAGGCTAAGATCGAGGCTGAAACACAGACCCAAGCACAGCCCTCACCTCCCCCCCTACCCAGACTGCTTCACAACAATTCTTTTTTTTCGGCAGTCACTGTCATCTGGCGAACGTATCCGGTACTATAAAAATTACACACTGTAATCCTACAGGGATAGAAAATCGACAGAATTTTAAATATTAGGTTTTATGTGGTACACCCAATTTGAGAAAAAAAACTATAAATTTGAGCCCGTTATCCACTACATTTTCTCTCTCTGCGGATTTTCAATAGAAACCAATACTCGACTTCAGTGGCTGAAAGCCCCTGTCCATATTTTGGGACACCAGAGTGCCGATTAAAAAAATATATTTGGGAGGGGTGTGCATGTGGCTATTCAGCATTAGGTATTTGCTCAAGCACAAGTTTAAACCTATGGAGAAAAATGAACAAAGGTACTGTAATGGGAATTAGTACAGTAAACGTAGTTTCGCGAAAATTGCGTCGTAACTGAGGTCTGCGAACTCAGTACGTGTTGACTTAAAATTTACTGGACTTAGCAAACTAAACAAGCATTGCTAATTTTTGCGAACTGCGGAGCAAAATTGTATAACTATGGAAAGATATGACTCCTCGTTCCGTATTATATGACATGTTTCAGGTTGCAAGGAAATTTCCAGTATTAAATTTTCATAAAATATAGAATAATGATAAAATTCGGAGGACCACCCTTGGTCGGCTATAAGACGCCGTAGTAGGTAGTCAGAATGTTTACGTCACTTATGCATGTCAGATCATTTGAATAGGAAATAGCTGAATATTTACGAAAGTAATAGTGAAATATGGCTATAATGAAAATTCATGAATGTAGTTTTGATCATCCTTATATTGCATATACCGTGCATCATACTCTATAACACCAGTTGTTGAAACCAACTTCCGTATACACTGTATTGTGTTTATTAAATCACACAGTAATTATCACCCCTGTGCGTTCCGGCATTTATCGATGTCATCTCCAGGGACTTCAGGCTTACTCTAATTTCTTCTCGACACGTTAGAATGCTGTTTCATAAAGCAACACTGGAATGACTAAAAGCATTCATTAGCCATCTGTTATAAGCAGATAATTTAAAAATCACAGACGCACTTATTGGATATACTACGAAGTTATTCAGTTGCACTCGCACGCACACACACGCACACACACACATATGTGTGTGCATATATATATATATATATGTATAAAACAGAATAAATTCGTGGTGTGTCAAATAAGTGCCTTTGTGAGTTTTAAATAACGTTCATAAAACAAATGGATAATGAGTGCTTTAAGCATTACATTTAAGCATTGCTTACATGAAATCACCATTCTGATGTGTTGAGGAGAAACTACAGTAAGAATGAAATCCCTGAAGATGGCATCGGTGGATGCCGAAACGCGTAGGAGTGAAAATTAGCATGTGATTTAACATACAAAATGTAGTGCACATGAAGTCGGTTTCAGTCAATAGTGCTATAGTTTTGAATATTTTGTTGCATTTTGTGCTATCCTTCCACATTTGTGGGTTATAGGCTCTGGGTTTGTTATCCGTTTCAATTACTCATAATAAAATGCTATTTTTTTTTACAAACGTTCGTTAATATATATATTTTTAAATACAGTGTTACTTGTTAAATGTTTAATTTCATTTTCCCATAAAAACACTTTTACTTTATAGGGTTTTCGCGAAAGTTTAGATTTGATCACAGTGTAAACAATCTGTAGACCACCGGCATGGAAACGTGCTGCGGGCACGAGTAGATAAATCTGTGTAGGCGGTATTGACTGCCAAACTTGTTGCGTCATACACACTGCCTCTATTCGTGTCTTGAATTATAGGACATTGCTGCTGCGTACATTTCTGAATGTTGGGGACTGCTTTAGTACATTGACAATGTATCAGCAAATAGAGGGCTACGTACAGACAGACGACATATATCTGCCCCCACTTCTATTTACAGCCCTGCATTAGATGATTAGTTACCAACTGGAGCTTGTGTAACCCACCTGGAACACAAATTTTCTGTTCATGCTGCCAGGATGAGTGTTCAGATACTTCGACGTCTGGAGAAATCCCTTCATGTTTTAAGATTAGTTGACCTTTCTCGACAGCCCCTCAAGTCATGTCTTGGCATGGAGATGACACTCATCTGTTACTTGTAACAGCGCTGAAGCAAGGACTATGTGAAAGGCTGACCCACGGTCGTACCTTTCAAGGTGTTCAAGCTGTCCATACAGTACACTGTGAGTATTGACCTATTTCCAAGAACAGTTTACAGCACTGTTATTTTATGCATGTCACATCATTTGAATATGTAATCGTTGATTGTTTACAACAATACTATTGAAACAATAGCTATTTCTTGTACTGTCTACATTCAGTCCACCGCCGGGTGACCTAGACTGATAGGTGCTACCTTGTACCCATGGCCAGTCATAAAGCGTAATTGGAAAATATACTCTAATAGATTACATATATTTTCCAAATGCGTTAACTGCAGACACACACCTCTGCTGAAAACTAATTGCCTGTAGCTACCACAGTCTTGAGCAACAAATTCTTTTCCCTTGTATTTCATTCTGTATTTAAACTTACCAAACCCTATGCTTTTGCCTGGATAGGTCATAATTGTTGTATAAGTGTTCCACTTTGCTGCATTAATAAGCAAACGAGCACAGAAAAACCAGTGGACGTGTGGATTCATTTAATCTCGGATTTTGTTCATTGTCCCATGTTTAAAATAAAATTTAAAAAAAATATTCAGGGATTAGGATGCATGGCCACTTCAGGCTATAGTGTACGGGAAACTCCTACACAGTTGACACTGTAAGTCAAAACTCTACTAGACCTCCAGGGACTGGGAATTGGCGGTGAGGGTGGTTATGACTGTGTCTCCCAAATGTTCCTTTGATTTTGGTCTTCAATGCGGGAAGACGTACAGAGTCCAAAACTTTGGACGATTACAAAGGTGCTAATACAATCGTCACAATCCTACAGAGCTGTCAATATAGATTAACCTTTTTGCAGACTGAAATTCGTGAACTTTGAATAGGAGAATAAATAGTCGGAACGGTTTTTTTTTATGTTTATGGTTCCTTGCATCGTTGATATATACTAATAATTGTCCAACGAGATGCAACACAAAGCAGTCTATTTATTATTCTGCTAATTCACTCCACATGTTTCGGGTGTCAACCACAAACGTCATCACGAATACACAAAACTGTAACTACAGCCTCTG
>Ga0131853_10026756_pt1 | contig 10372 bp, 9 predicted proteins | sample TergutLab28metaG_FD_92764 | JGI IMG/M metagenome (GOLD analysis project Ga0131853, IMG submission 92764) | Labiotermes labralis P1 segment gut microbial communities from Petit-Saut dam, French Guiana - Lab288 P1 (version 2) (version 2) | ecosystem: Host-associated > Arthropoda: Insects >... | reverse complement strand
GGTTTTGGCATTATCGGTCTTGACTACTTGCATATTGAAACATATAACACACTTCCGCTAATTCATAGGGACCCTTTTGACGGAATTATAATTGCAACTGCGCTTGCTGAAAACATGACAATCATAACTGCAGATGAAAACACTCAAAAATATGATGTACCGTGGATTTGGTAATGTTAGAATCTGTGTTCCGCAAACCCTTTAATATTACGCCAGCTGCCATGTATAATAAAATTGTAAAAGCATTGGGCGTTGTGTTAATAATTTTTATACTTTTACCTGCTGCAACACAGACCGCATCTATGTGCTGGCGATTTACCCACAATAACCATGATGCCCTTATTATTGGCGAGATTATTGCAATAGACGATGGGTCGCTAGTCATAGAATCTGCTGGGTTTATAATCAGCGCAGGTTATGACCCGCGCCGCAATCTAAACAGGTACTTACGGCGGGAAGTTGCCCGGCAGGTAAGGCCCCATGTAGCGCGGGTTGCTTATGGCCATTGGGCCGAATTTCAGGGCGGGTTTAGTGCTGGGGATTTTGTAATTGCGTCTCTTGACCAGGGCGAAGACGGCTTTGTTGTGGCTTGGGGGATCCACCGGGTGGATTCTCTTGATTACCGTGTATTGACGGTTGAAACCGTAGGTTCGGATTTATCTGAATTTTATACAGTCTTTGTTAATAGCAGAGGTTTTGGGGGGCTTTTCATCGCTGTGGGCGAAGGGCCTCCTTTTTTTTGGCTGCATTATTTGTTGTTTGGTGCTGGGATTTTGGTATTGGTTGCTGTTGGCGGGTATTTTGCGGTAAAATTGCACAAAACAAATGCGGAGGTGCAAAATGGAACATAGCACTAATAATTTTGGCAATCTAATTGCAGAACGCCAGTTTAAGGCAAGTGCGTCATTCTGGTTTAGGTTTGGGGGGGCTGTAGCCCTTGGGCTTATTGCATTTGGTGGGATTTATTTAATTTTTGACCCGATTGTAGATTCTGACACCCCTACCCGTGGGCTTATTGCCCTTGGCGCGGCAGCATTACTTATTTTGTTTATGTTACTTTTGGCCCGCACAATAAAAAGCGCGGTTGCTATTTATGAAGAGGGGGTTGTGGTTACAAAAGGCAAGAAGCTGCTGCCATACCACTACAACCAGATTTTAGGGCTTGACGATACTTCTGTTGGCGGGATGGTATTTATGTCTGGTGGGCTGATTGGGGCTGTGGTAACCGGTGCGGTGACGGCAGTTGCCAGCAAGGCCATAGGTGCCATTGACCGCAACTATAGAATCCGCGCTATTGATATCATACCCACGCCAGACAGCCAGCTTAAAAAAGTTGGGGTCGTAAATACTGGCGGGGATATACTTTCCCATGTTTATTCCGAATGGGTTATCAAGCAGAAGGGAATTACAGCGGAGAATGCCAACGCTCAGGAATTGCATTTTGGGGATTTGAGCCTTAAGGATGGCGTGTTTACCCATAAACGGCTTAGGGGTGATGAAGTCCATGCCCGGCTTGATGATGTTATGGGTATGGATATTGAAGAAGATCATCTGAGGCTGCTTGGGGAAAATCAGGTTGGGAAGCAAGTGGCGCTTATTAAGATTAATACTTCCTTTGTTGTTAACATGGATCTGTTGGTTTATGTTGTTAATCTTCAGTATGGGACAAGTGATTCTATGTAATAGAGTTGTGTAAGCTATAGATAATGGGCCGCAGAAAAAGCGGAAAAGGCGAATTAACACGGATTAAAAATAAAAAATCTGTGTAAATCCTGCCTTTTCCGCTTTTGACCTGGCCCATTATCTATAAATTTGCGCAACACACTCGGATAAATGCCTTAGCTTAACGACATTAGCGTCCTCGTCACCCTGCGGCTTTGTATTTACAAGGGCTATCGGGGCGTCGAGGACGCCGCCCCCTACGCATATTGTGTACATATTCGGTTATTTGTTTTGATTTTGCATATTAGCCAGCATGCCCTCGTAGGTATCCCTGCGGCGGATTAGTTTTAGGCTTGAATCTGACTGTATCAATACCTCTGCGGGGCGCGCGCGGTGGTTGTATTGGCTGCTCATGGAATAGCCATAGGCCCCTGCGTCTAGTATGCCCAGGATATCCCCTTCTTTTATAGGGGGCAGCAGGCGGGACTTGGCTATATAATCCCCTGATTCGCATTGGTTGCCTACTATGCTGATTTTTTCCTCAAGGGCTGCGGGCGGCAAGTTGCCGCCCCTACAAATGCTGCCTTGTGGCTGGGGATACACCTCTATATCATGGTGGGCATCGTAAAGGGTGGTGCGGGCCAGTACGCTAAAGCCCAGGTCTGTACCTGCAAATTTGGTTTCGCCATTTTGTTTTGCGGCGTGTACTGTGCCAAGCAGCACACCGCATTCGGCGCATATATATCGGCCCGGCTCTATCATAAATGTCAGGGGCTTGCCGTATTCGGCCACAAAGCCTTCTATTGCGCTGGTTAGGGCATTGCCCAGCATGGCTAAGTCCATTGGGGCTTCGCCCTCTTGCTTATGGTATGGGATGCTGAAACCGCCGCCAAAATCTATAAATTCTAAGTTATCGAAGCGGCGGGCTATGGACAGCAGTTCTTTTACACCGCTTAAGTACAATTCTTCTGGGTTTTGGGAGCCAGAGTGGTGGTTAATACCTACCAGCTGCAAGTTATATTTGGCCAGCAGGGCTTTTGTTTCTGGTATATATGCGGCCCGTATGCCAAATTTGGTTTTGTCACCGCCGGTTACTACTTTCTCGTGGTGGCCGCCCCCTACCCCGCCGTTGAAGCGCAGGGCAATCTGGCCCCCGGGGTTTAATTTTCCGTAGGTTTCTAATTGGGAAATGGAATCTACGCTTAGGGTTATGCCTTTTTCTATGGCAAAGGTCATTTCTTCTGTGGAGATATTATTGGCTATGAAAAATAAATCTTGGGGGGCAAAGCCAGCGGCTAGGGCTGCCGCACCTTCCCCTGGGCTGCTTATATCGGCGCATAGGCCTTCTTCTTTGGCTATGGCAAGCAGGGTCAGGTTTGTGTTGGCTTTTATTGCGTAGTTTACTTTAAAGTGGGGGTAGGCTGTTAGGTTTACCATGTCCCGGCAGCGCTGGCGGAAGATGTTTTCGTTGTATACATATAGGGGGCTGCCATAGGCAGCGGTAAGGCTGGCCGGGTTGTGGCCTTGGTAGAAGTTAAGGTTTTGGGTTACTGATGGGTTCAATTGGAGGTTCCTTTCTGGTTATGAATTTCCTGCCACTCTTCACGCAAAATGGCATATAAGTACCTTTCGCACCATTTATTGTTTAGAGCGCTATTGCCCAATTGGGCCTTTATAAAATGGCCTTCGCGGCGCATTCCTAAGCGTTCCATTATTTTATATGAAGCTTGGTTTTCTGCATTGCAGCCGGCAATTATACGGTGAATGCGGAGAGTTTCGAAGCCAAGCCTTAACATGGCTATGCCCATTTCTGTCCCATACCCTTGCCTCCAGTAATCCCGGTGGATTGTCCAGCCAATTTCGGGGTAATCGGGTACGTTCATAAATGTTGCAGCGCCAATTAAATTGCCATTTTCCTTGAGGGTAATTGCATATTCAAAGTTGCTGCAGGGGTCTGCTTCGGCGTTTGTTATTGCCCAATCCAGATAATCGCGTACTTCTGCTTCACTTCGTGGCTCGCCCCTACGGTACATCATTATATCTGGGTCACTTAGCCAGTCGTTGACTACTAGAAAATCATCCATATTAAACTTGCGGTATACCAACCGTTCGGATTCAAGGCTTATAAATTTCATATTGTATTTCTTCATTATTTTCTACGTTTCTTACCCTTCTTACCAACCCTAACTGGTTCCATTTCCGTTTTGGCTTTAAACCGCCCGGTATAGCCAAGAAACAGCATTACCCCAGCAACAACCACAAACAACACCGACACAATCTGGCTTGCAGGCAGCCCTGTGCCCCAGAAAATAAGCTGGTCTGTACGCAGGCCCTCTATAAAGAACCGGGCAGCACCATAGCCCAGCATGTACAGGAATATCATTTCCCCCGCAAACCGTTTATGGGGCCGGTAAAGTACCAAAGCCGTAACCAGGATAAAATTAAATACCGCTTCATATAAAAATGTGGGGTGCACCTGTATATAGTCTACCCCGGCAAAGGTGTACACCCTCTCCATAAGTTCCGGGGTGGTGTACATGGCTTGGTCTACCCTTATGCGCATGGCAAAAATATTGTCGGTGTACCCGCCAAAAGCTTCCCGGTTAAAGAAGTTGCCAATGCGGCCTATTGCCTGGCCCAGGGCCAGGGATGGGCCTGCGGTGTCTGTAATGGTGGCGATGGGGATCTTCTTGCGCCGGGAGATTATATACCCCGCAAGCAGTGCCCCAATAATCCCCCCATAAATAGCAAGGCCACCTTCCCGGAAGCGGAAAAACACTACAAAGAAGTTGCGCCCCCGGTAGCTGCCCCAGTTAAAGACCAGGTAGTACAGCCTAAGACCGATAAAGGCCAATACTATCCCCAGGATTAGCAAGTCCATATAATCGCTGACTTTTTGCCCGGTTTTGTTTGCGTACCAGAAGGCAAGCAGGGCTGCGGATGTAATGCCCAGCACTATCCATATTGCATACCAGTAGATTTCAAGCCCAGCTATGCTTATTACATAGCGGGGTACGTTTCTAAACCAAATGTTAAGGTTTGGGAACCATATGTCTGGGGGGGTGTTTGGCATTGTGATGTTCCTTTCTATATGAATGGGGGCTATGCCCCCCAACTAGCATGGCTCGGGGCGTCGGGGACGGGGTGGTTGACAAAAGGGTTTTGTGGTGCGGGTGGCAGGTTGCCGCCCCTACGAACCCCGTAAATCCGGCATTTCTGGCGTAGGGGCGGCAACCTGCCGCCCGCAAATTTGCATTTGTCAACAGCTCCGGGAAGCCACCCCCTACAGTTCGGGGGGGGGCGCAACTTATTGTGGTGACACGCAGGGATAGCCGGGAAGGGGCGGTATACTTTATTGTTCCCGCTGTCCGGGGCAGTGAACGCTAGAACCACCCCTCGCCGCCTATGGTGGCATTTCCTCTCCAATGAGGGGAATTATCTGTTTCGGATTCTATATTATCGCTTTGCACCAAAACGACAACGGCTACTCCGCCACCACTTTTATCCCCAATTCCTCAAGCTGCGCACTTGCAACCACCCCAGGTGCGTGGGTCATTGGGCAGGATGCATCCTTTACCTTAGGGAAGGCAATAACTTCACGTATAGATTCTTCCCCGGCCATAAGCATAACAATACGGTCCATCCCAAGGCCAATTCCCCCATGGGGCGGCACGCCATATTTAAGGGCTTCAAGGAAATGTCCGAAGCTGGCAGCAGCGCTTTCTGGGGTAAAGCCCAAGGCTGCAAACATCCGGTCTTGCAAGTCACGCCTGTGGATGCGGACGCTGCCGCTGCCAAGCTCGAAGCCGTTAAGCACCAGGTCATAAGCCCTTGCCCTTACCCGGCCAGGGTCTGTTTCCAGCATATGCTCGTCTTCTTCCAATGGGGAGGTGAATGGGTGGTGGGCCGCATAATAACGCTCGTCCTCTTCGGAATACTCGAACAATGGAAACTGGGTAATCCACAATAAATTGTATTGGCTGGGGTCAAGTATACCCTTCCACTTTGCGGCGGCGCAGCGTACCGCGCCCAAGGCTTCGTATACTGTGGATGTTTTATCAGCACACAGTAAAATCAAATCCCCAGGTTTGCCGCCAAAGGCCGCGGCAATTTCATTAATCTGTTCTGGGGTAAAAAACTTAGAAATTGTGGACTTTACCGTGCCGTCCTCGGCCATGGTAATCCAGGCAAGGCCCTTGGCCTTATGGGTGCGGGCCAGGTCTACCAGCGCATCAATTTGCTTGCGCGGCATCCCGGCACAGCCTTCCGCGTTAATACCCTGCACACTGCCGCCACTTGCAAGCGCACCGGTAAACACCTGGAAGTCACTGTTTGCAACCAGGGCAGATATGTCCTTAAGTTCCATCCCAAAGCGGGTATCTGGCTTGTCGCTGCCATAGCGCTCCATAGATTCCTGCCAGGTCATACGGGGGAATGGGGTTGGCACATCCACCCCAAGCACATCCTTGAAGGCCTTTACCATCATCCCTTCCACTGTCTCGTGAATGTCTTCTTCATCTACAAAGGAGCGCTCTATGTCTATCTGGGTAAACTCTGGCTGGCGGTCTGCCCGCAGGTCTTCGTCCCGGAAGCTTTTTGCAAGCTGAAAATATTTATCAAAGCCGGAAATCATAAGCAATTGTTTCAACTGCTGGGGTGACTGGGGCAGCGCATAAAATTGCCCTGGGTGCACCCTGGAAGGTACAAGGTAGTCCCGGGCCCCTTCTGGTGATGAGTTGGTAAGTATGGGGGTCTCTACTTCAATAAAGCCGTCATTGGAAAGATAGTTGCGTACACTTTGGGCAAATTTATGGCGTAATATCATGTTATGCTGCACCGCCGGGCGGCGCAGATCTATATAGCGGTATTTTAGCCGGGTATCAATTGCCACATCCTCGTCTGCTACTTGGAAGGGCGGGACTTCTGATTCCGACAGCACACGCAGGGTTTGCACGTCAATTTCTATTTCACCTGTGGTCATGTCTGGGTTTATATTTTCCGGGGTGCGGGCTATTACTACGCCTTCGGCGGCTACTACATATTCCCCGCGGATTGCGTCTTTGGCTAGCTGGTACATTTCTGCCGGCACGCGTTTTTCGTCTACCACTACCTGCACTATGCCGGTGCGGTCGCGCACTACTATAAAAATCAGGTTGTGCAGGTAGCGCCGCTTATTTACCCAGCCCATTACGGTTATGGTCTGGCCTAGTTGGGCCGTTGTTATTTCCCCTGCATAGTGGGTACGCTTCATGCCTTTCATACTTTCGCCCATATTATTCTCCTTTGTGGTTATAGTTGATTTATGCTTTTGTCGTTTTTGGTAAAAGCGATTCTCCAACAGGCCACTTACCATGGCCCAATATATCATAAATAGTTGCCGCAACATCGGCAAAAGTATCCCTTGTGCCAAAGTCCACAGCTTGTCCATCACATATTAGCACCGGCACATATTCCCGGGTGTGGTCTGTGCCTGGGGTGGTGGGGTCACATCCATGGTCTGCTGTCATTATCAGCAAATCATCTGGCCGCAGGGCTGACAATATTCTTGGCAGTTGCGCGTCAAAGTACTCCAGGGCTTTGGCATACCCTTCGGTATTGTTGCGGTGGCCATAGTGCATGTCGAAGTCTACCAGGTTTGTGAATATTATTGTGTCTTCATTGTTATTGGCCAGTGCGTCAATTGTGGCTTCTATTCCTTCAGTATTATTGGCTGTATATTTGGAATGGGCTACCCCTTTGCCGCAAAAAATATCATGTATCTTGCCTATGCCAAGGGTGGTTTGCCCTTTGGCTTCCAAGGCATCCAGCAAGGTTTCCCCAACGGGGGGTACAGAGTAATCCCGGCGGTTTTTGGTACGGGTAAACTCTCCAGGCACACCAATAAATGGCCGTGCAATCACCCGCCCCACAATATAGTCCCCTACCAGCAGCTCCCTAGCAATCTGGCACAGCCGGTATTGGGTTTCTATTGGGATAATATCCTCGTGAGCCGCCACTTGGAATACACTGTCCGCAGAGGTGTATACAATGGGCGCACCGGTTTGCATATGGGTTTCGCCTAGTTCTTTTATGATTTGTGTGCCAGAGGCTGGGCAGTTGGCTAGGGCGGGATTAAGACCGCGGGGCTCTGCCCCGCACCCCGCAAACTTTTTGAAAAAAGTTTGATCAAAAACTTTATTAGGGAATGAGCGTTGCTCATTCCCAGGTTTTTTCCATTTCATTTTACCGGCTTCATCTATATACCAAAGGCCTTCTTCGGCAGCTTGGCCTAGCCATTCCATCAGCAGGCTTTCCGGGAAGCTTGTAAAGGTGGCAAAGGGTGGGTTCATTATTAGGCCCGCCAGCTCCCAGTGGCCGCTGGTTGTGTCCTTGGCTTTTGTTTTTGCCCCCATACGCCCAAAGGACGCAGCAGGTTTGCCCGTTTTCGGCAATCTGGCGTCCTTAATATTCCCAAGCCCTAAGGTGTATAGGTTGGGCAGGTCAAGCTTTCCTATTGTTTTATAAATATTGCCCAGGGTGTGAGCTCCTTCGTCGCCAAACTCGGCGGCGTCTGGCATTGCCCCTATCCCTACGCTGTCTAAGATTATTATGCATACTCTTTTAAACATTGACTTCATCCTCAGTAGAATTTTTACCCTTCATCCCAGGTCAATCAAGTTTCCGATACCTTCATTCTAGCATACCCATGAAAAAGTATCACAATAATTTTAAACAACCCCAAAAGGCCAAATAATGGATACACAAACCTTACAATATTAGAAAACCCAACATGGGCCACCACCACACCAACTATACATATAAGCGCAGCCGCCCGCCGCTTTGGCATTTTGCCGTGGGTGTGCAGCCACTGCACCACCGCAAACCCATTGCATGCAGCAGTAGTCAAAAGGGCTGCAACCAGCACCCCAAGGTACAAAAGCCTAAAAGCCAGCCCATACCTGATGGCAATAAGCAGCATGGGAAGCTCGAAATTTACAACCTGGCTATAGTGCAAAAACAGCGGAAGGGCCATACACAGCCCCAAAATAGTAATGGCCCCGCCCCCGAGCACCCCCCCAACAAAGGGGTCACGCTTTTTTACCACCAAGGGCGCAGTAGCGGTAAGTACCGGCACACCGGTTACCAGGTTGTAGGAAGCATAAACCAAGGCAGACAAAACCCACCCAAGCAGCATACCCCGGGCAGGGGACGCAAATGCAGGGGAGGAATAAAAAACAGCGGCAAACAACCCTATAACAATCCCGCCTATAATCATAAAGGGGGCAAGCACAACATTTATCTTAACCATGCCCTCCAAGTCAAACCGTAATATTATGTACACAACTACCCCAACAATACTGGCCCCAAGGGTAAATGGCAGGTTAAACCCCTGCCGGGAAGTAGCCCCCGCCCCGGCCAGCATTGCCACAAACAGGCTAAACATAAACGCCGCAACCATCCACTCCATAATAGTACCAAGGCGCTTACCAAACAGGTACTGCATAAACTCGCTATAGGTTTCAAGTTCATGCTTGCGGCAGATAGACAGCACCGCCCAGCCCACTAGGGAAAAAATTGCCCCGGCAAGTATCAGCCCCCATACCCCCATAGGGCCATAATCTACAAAGTACCTTAACAGCTCCTGCCCAGAAGCAAACCCGGCACCAAGAAATACAGACGCGTATACGGCCGCAATCTGCAAACCGCTAAATTTGCGTTTTCGCATAAAAACACCCCTTTCACTTTATAAGTGTATGGGGGTGCGTCTATAAAAATACTTTGTAATGGAAATCCACTTTTGACGTATACCATTATGTATAGATAATCAAGTTGAACATCAGCTCAAGCTTCGCCGGAAAACCGCACGAAGCACACGGATTTTCCGCCTCGCTTTCGCTGTATTCAACTAGGATTACTATATAGCTTGCAAGTAAAACACCCACGGAAATCAATTTTTAGTAATTTCACACTATCCAACCCCATCGTCATCCCGGCCTTGAGCCGGGATCCCCACTCTTTTGCAATAGATTATGAGATCCCGGCTCAAGGCCGGGATGACGATGGGATAGTTTTTCACAAGTTTTATTGAAAATTGATTTCCATGCAAAACACTGCACCAATGAAAGGAGGCATTATGTCAACAATGACCATGGTAATGGCCCAAGAAAAGCCTGCCGGGATGGACAGCGGGCTTCTGGAGTCAATATACCGCCAATACTATAAAAATGTCTACAACTATATAGGCTTTAGGATAAACAACCATTCCGACACCGAAGAACTTGCCAGCGCGGTTTTCGAAAAAGCAATGGTAAGCTGGAAGCGCTACAACAGCGCACTGCCAGTAGAAGCATGGCTTATAGGCATTGCCAAAAACACTGTCACAGACTACCTGCGCGCAAAAAAGCGCAAGCACTTTGTGACCCTGGACAGCATTGCGGGGCTAGTATCATTTAACCGCCAGCCAGAGGAGGTTGTGGTTTCCAACGAAAGCAGCAAAGCCCTAATAACAGCCATGTCAAAACTTAAAACCCAAGAGCGGCAAATCCTGTCCATGAAATTTGCCACAAACCTAAAGCACGGCGAAATAGCGGCTATTATGGGCATAAGTGCCTCAAATGTAGGTGTAATTGTTCATAGGGCGCTTAAAAAATTAAAAACAATATTGGAGGAATAAGTATGAAACATACTTCTGACGACGGGTTCATGGCCAAGTACAAAGCCCTGGATTTCT
>Ga0131853_10026754_pt1 | contig 10372 bp, 9 predicted proteins | sample TergutLab28metaG_FD_92764 | JGI IMG/M metagenome (GOLD analysis project Ga0131853, IMG submission 92764) | Labiotermes labralis P1 segment gut microbial communities from Petit-Saut dam, French Guiana - Lab288 P1 (version 2) (version 2) | ecosystem: Host-associated > Arthropoda: Insects >... | reverse complement strand
CGGAACCCGAAGGTTCATTACCGCACTCACAAGGGTCCGCCACCTGTCTCTATCCTGGGCCAGCCCAATCCAGTCCATATACCCACATCCCACCTCCTGGAGATCCATCCTAATATTATCCACTGTACTACTAGGTGAAATATAGTTGTTTTCGACTGTGTGTGTAATACACAAAAACTCTTTGTTATTTTCGTGTAACGTCCCTTTAACAACATATACCAGACACGTGGCACATCACGTGACATTAACATTGTATAGTTACTTCACTTGCACATCCCTGATGCCTGGTGCCCTGCCTTCGTTTTTCTGGCACAGATTCCGCATTCACTGCAGTTCAGCTTGCTTCATCTCAGAATTTCACTCAGAACACGCTTCCTCAAACCAAGCTTCACTCTACTTGAACTCAAAAACCTTGTCATTCTCTTTCACACAAATTTCAATACTCTCTCCCGAACATCAGCACATACCGTTAAACTTGGAAAATGGTATGTAGTCAAATACAACTGTCACATGAGATGTATTTAATGACTATATAATGGACAACTACATGTTTCGGCCTGTACTGGCCATCACGCACGTGCGCGTGCATGCTTATAGTAAGATCTTAAGTTCCCCTAAGACAACCTAAAGATGGCCAGTACAGGCCGAAACATGTAGTTGTCCATTATATAGTCATTAAATACATCTCATGTGACACAGTTGTATTTGACTACATACCATTTTCCAAGTTTCACACACACAACGGGGATGACACACTTCCTAGACATACCGTTATGTTTTACTAAACACCCATTTGAGATAGTAAATTGTTCATGTTGCTCTGTGGCTATAGCACTTAATGTCACCAGATCAAATGTTTTGATATTACAGGTTCTCTTCGGCCGTTAGTCACTGGACGACTCCCATTATAACCTCAGTCACTAATCGGTCCCTCTAAAACACAGTACATCTACGTCACTGCAGTCTTCTTTCTACCAATTACAGTTTGATCAATCCGGTTCCGTCGCCCACTTTAACAAATGTATGTATTATGTCTCATTCAAAACAACACAGTGCACATAGTTCCTTAAAGTTTACCCCAGAACAGCCCACGAAGGCCCAGAGAGAAGTAGAGGTATAGCTATACTCTTTCTTTAACCTCGGCGCTAGATGGGGGTGGGTGGTCAACGCCACGCCAAGACCGCTTTCCCCCGGGAAAGACCCTGTACCCATTAGGCTGGGTGCGCCCCAGGGCAGGTCTGGGCAGGTGCGGAAAATCTCGCCACCCCCCCTCCCCACCGGGATTCGATCCCCGGATCGTCCAGCCCGTAGCGAGTCGCTATACCGACTGATCTATCCCGACCACACAACACAGTACACATAATAAAATAAATCTGGTGCAAACCAATTTATTCCACTCATCGACATATTGTGGCCCCGCAGGGTCACCCTCGGGGAAGACAAACTGGTGGATATAACTAAAGTTATTAAACATTAACACCCCCAATTAAGCCGACTTATTACACACTATTACAAAACTGTTTATTATGCTGTATTTACTGCCTAATGGGAGTACACGTGTGTCAGAAATATTACCAGCAACACGTACAGGAGAACGTACAGTCCCTTACAAACCGAGCAGGCCTAATGACCTAATCTGTCAAAATGTAAAACACTTCGCAGCATTAAGTCCTTTATTTGTCCAACTAAAGTACACAAATTATTACAGAATTGTTAAACAGTTAAAATCATTTAAAATTATAATAGTCGCTCCAACATGTTTCGGTTTACATAAACCATCATCAGGGAGCTCTCAGCCTGTGCTTCGCCAAAGTGCACAGTGCACGGTCCACACCCATAACAGGACTGAACAAAATATGCGGCCACAATACCAATAAATTCAAATAACGATATGTAACCGAAGTCAACACTGTAACTTTAGCGAAGCACAGGCTGAGATCTCCCTGATAATGGTTTATGTAAACCGAAACATGTTGGAGCAACTACCATAATTTTAAATAATTTTAACTGTTTAACGATTTTATAATAATTTGTGTGCATTAGTTGGACAAATAAAGGACTTAATATTATCAACATGCACGGTGCAACTACGAAGACTTGACAAAATACTTAACAAACGAGCTACGATGTGTTACAGCGAACTGTTAACAATAAAACGGATGAGATTACTAACCTAACCCTTCTGCCATTACTGTCTTTCACTAAAATCACCGACCCACTTTTCCACTCAAAATTACAAAAAGGAACTGTGTGTGGCATACACGCAAATCGAGTTGAATATTAACTCGATTACTGCACAAACACTTAATCAGGTGCACAAGTTCTGCAGTCTTGCAAGACAGTGATTATGCAACTGTGCTGAGAAAATGTGAAAGGTAACCAATTCGTACTTACTGTGCCAATAATGGTTGGAGAGATGAAGAACGTGAGGGACTACACTGCTGGAGACAGCCAGACTCCAGACTAAGTCTGCAGCCTGGCACCTCACAGACATGAAGCATGAGTGTTGATGGTTACACCATTAACGTTCAATCAAGCTGCTCCGTTCATAAGAACTAATGTTTACACAACACATCATATTTGGACATCAACATTCAGATTAACAATTTAACAACTGCATATCAGATCTTCACACAACTCTTAGAATATTAAATCTCAGGCAATATAACTAGGGTTTTAACAGATTTGTAACATGGGAGTAAGTTTTATGGGGTCCCATACGACATGAAATCAATGTGCACTACATGTAACCTGTTTAAATTTTATACGAAGATGGCCTGATGATGGTCTAATGACCGAAACTTGATGCCAATAAGTGGAATTTTATGTTTTGTTGACCGTGCATCTCTTGCATCTCGTTAAAATCTTCGTACATAACCAACTTGATGCACAATTCTTTTTTATGTATGTTTATTCCTATTCTCTACATGTTTCCGACAGCTATGTGTCCATCATCAGGAGAATTAATTGTATCACATCTGGTATACGTCACTGTGTAGATGACCTTCTGGTATGCATACCAGAAGGTCATCTACACAAAGTGACACATACCAGATGTTTTGATACAACTAATTCTCCTGATAATGGACACATAGCTGTCGGAAACATGTAGAGAATAGAAATAAACATACATGAAAAAGAACTGTGCAGTCAAGTTGGTTATGTACGAAGATAATAAGTTGAATAATAAGATACTGTTGTGCTTAACTGAAAAAATGTATATTTGTCATTGTCTAACAAAACCTCTCATGACATCCTCTCTTCAGACAAAGTCCGAACTCCTGATGTTTCACTCCAATTCCAAAACACGGTCTCTGATGTTTAACACCCCCTTTTGCACAGGAAAATACAAAATTATCTGCCACTGAAAGATTCTTTCCAGCTGACCTCCTGCACACGGAAACTGAAACCTCTCTGACTTCTTGCTACCATTTTCAATGAACATACTCTCTACATCTGTGTTTCTCCACCTTTGTGAGACCGCGGCCCGGTAAATTCTTTTTTCATCAGACGAGGGCCCGGTCCCAACAGATTTACTCGTCAGTACCTTAACAATTTTTTTAAGTTCATACATTAAACTAACATAAATACCAATAATTAATTAAGGCAAAATCATAAAGAGTATTAGTACAATTATGTGTACGGTGTGGCATGTTGACAAATATAAAATTACATTTAAATTAGTTATCAATTCCAGGAGAATCTCTCGCGGCCCGGTATAATTGATGCCAAGGCCCGGTACCGGGCCGCGGCCCGGCGGTTGAGAAACACTGAGCTACATGAACTGATTATCCACATTCCAAATGTCATGTTCTTTCCAAACTACTTGGATGGCAGTAACAAATTTGCCCAATTAATAACGAATAGCCGAGACTCCAGTGTCCATCAAGAAATGACAGCATATTATGTTAGCATATGTCCCCACTGTGAGTTTGGTGTTTGAATAAACCATTCACATTGAAAACAGAACAGGACAGCACACTAACTTTCCTTGATGTGGCTGTAAACAGAAAGCCTGATGGCTCACTTTGGCGTAAGGTCTACAGGACAGCCATGCACAGTCATCTCATCCCTATATTCCTGTTCTCGAAATCAGACATCGCAAAAATGTTACAGCCTTTTGACACTCACATGACACGTAAATATTAAATATGAAATGCAGTCCACATTCCAAACACTAGATGGAACAATCCATCATCCCAAAATGACCTTCAGGCCAACTGGCTACAGAACAACAAATATTCAATGCGCCTTTCAACCCAAGACGTAAGTCACATTCGCGACAGGGTGACCACTATGTTAAACGCAGACCACCTCTGACAAGATCAGCATGCATCTGGCAGAACAACACAAAACTGATGCACATCCCAACCAAAACGAATGTCACATCATGACGAAATGTAAGGTGGACATGACAATTACTGCCACCCCAACCACACAAGCTGGCAGTGGTGCAGCACACAAACTTCTAGAGCACAATGGTAATGGCTAGAAGGGCTTGTAGGGACCACTTAGTCGAGACATACAGAAAGAACACCATGGTACTGGTTAGAACAACTGGTTACATGGACTACTTAGAAGACAGACATAAACAACACCACTGCACTGAACAATAGGTGTGGGGTCAGTCTATAACACAACAATATTTAAAGGTGTTTAATAATGATAAAAGTAAAACTACATGTTTCGGCCTAAGTGACCATCATCAGGTTTACGTTCGAAAGTATTGTGGTATTCCTTTACAGGGTTGGAATGGATACGTCACGATGGTGAGATCTCAGCATCTGTGATGTTGTATATGCTATTGGGGGCAGGGGGGGGGGGTGATCTGTAACGTGCGCTATCCTGGGGGTAGCTTTAGTTTTCTCGCTGTTTTCCTGAGCGGGTCTCCGGTTTCTGCATTCCTTTCTGCTGTCTACTGCTGGTGGGCTAATGTGTTGTGTGTGCTCTCTATCCTTTGTATCTGTGGTGTGGTGATCTCTGTGTCCGGTCCATTGTGGGTTCGTGTATTTGTCCTCCATCCAGGGTGTGTCGTATTTGGCGGATAGGTGTTCCGGTGCTTGACCTGTTTGGTGATTATTGCATGGCACTGTGATGGTAAAGTCACTTGGAATTGTGGTATCACTGCTGGTATATATATTTGTAGTTTGGTGTCACTTGTATTCTCCGGTTAGCGTGTCGTACTTGTGCTGGTTCGTTGTTCAGTTGTTATGAGGAACCACTGCACTGGTTTCAACAATTGGTTAAATGGACCGTTTAGTTAAGGAGACATCAAGAACACCATGGTACTGGTTTGAACAATTAGTTACATGGACCACTTAGAAGACTGACATAAACAACACCATGATACTGGTTACATGGACCACTTAGAAGACAGACATAAGCAACACATGGTACTGGTTAGAAGAAATGGTTACTTGGACTACTTAGAAGACAGACATAAACAACACCATTGTACTGGTTAGAATAACTGGTTACTTGGACCACTTAGAAGACAAACATAACACCATGGTACTGGTTAGAACAACTGGTTACATGGACCAATTAGAAGACAGACATACACAACACAATGGTACTGGTTTGAACAATTGGTTACATGAACCACTTAGATGACAGAAATAAATAACACCGTGGTACTCTTTAGAATAACTAGTTACATGGGCCACTTAGAAGACAGACATAAACAACACCATGGTACTGGTTAGAACAACTGGTTACATGGACCACTTAGAAGACAGATATAAACAACATCATGGTACTGGTCAGAACAACTCGTTACATGAACCACTTAGAAGACAGGCATAAAGAACACCATGGTACTGGCTAGAACAACTGGTTACATGGACCACTTAGAAGATAGACATAAACAACACCGTGGTACTGATCAGAACAACTGGTTACAAAGACCACTTAGAAGACAGACATACACAACACCACGGTACTAGTTTGAACAACTGGTTACATGAACCACTTAGAAGACAGACATAAATAACACCATGGTACTGTTTAGAATAACTAGTTACATGGACTACTTAGAAGACAGACATAAACAACACCATGGTACTGGTTAGAACTGGTTACATGGACGACTTAGAAGACAGACATGAACAACACCATGGTATTGGTTAGAATAACTGGTTACATGGACCACTTAGAAGACAGACATAAACAACACCGTAATACTGGTCAGAACAACTGGTTACATGGACCACTTAGAAGACAGACATAAACAACACCGTGATACTGGCTACAACAACTGGTTACATGGACCACTTAGTTAAGGAGACATCAAGAACACCATGGTACTGGCTAGAACTCGATATATGGACCACTTAGAAGACAGACATAATGAACACCGCGGTACTGACTAGAACTGGTTACATGGAACACTTAGAAGACAGACATTAAGAACACAATATAGTGGCTAGAACAACTGGTTACATGTACCATTTAATGACAACAGACATCAAGAACCAACTACATCTTGACAAATTCCATGGACACAGGACTTGCTCCACATTGTTCTTGGTAACAGGCCATCAACCCACAACATTCAGGCAGCCCAGCACACATCAACCAGTATATTTCAGCACCAATTTAGGGTTCTCAGAGTGACCTTGTGCTGCTGCACCCTAAACATGGCATAACAATCCACAGGAAGGCCATGAACTACATAACCAATATCACATCCCATAAGACTGGCATCTTCATGCTTCAAGGAAACTAGCAAAAGGCGCTGGAATGAAGGACTAACGACAGCTAACATTCTTGAGTGCCTCATGTCTGCTGACTTGCTAGCACACATGAAGCATTTCTTCCATACAGTCCATCATGAAGGCACTTTACCACAAAATGCCTGCAATAACAACCACGACCAACTGACACATCAACAAGGACCAAGTATGTGGCCCCCATGCTCACCTGATTTCATCTCCCTTGATTTATATGTGTGGACAGACTTATAAGCCTGTGTGTATTCCCTCATACTAACAGTGCAGAATCTAGGACAGTTTTCAGCTGTGTCCTGTCATTGTATCTGCAACAACCGTGGTATCTTGGGATGTGTTCAGCAGCAATGAAAAGACACACCCAGACATGCTGTCTTTTTTCAGCATTCCCATAAATGCATTAGATGAGTACTCACAGAATTTCATCAGAGCTAGAACTTGTACAGGAAGCTTCTGCATATTACTTTTCGTATTAACATTTTTTTTAGTTTTGCCACGTATAACACACCTCCAGAGTTTGCACACACATTTTATATCACTCCTGGTCTCCCCTCCCTCCCTGTACTCGATATTACCAATGATGTGGCAAGCAACATAAAGCGTGTTCAATAATAACTCACGTACATAAGGCATAAAATCCTGCCCCACTGGTAATAAGGAGTACCATATAATTTGCAGCTAATATGCATATATGCCTCTTGTTCCCTATAGTGACTTCCCATGATACCACACACTAATATGATACCTTAGCACTACCCATTACAGACCCTTCATGCCTGTATTACAGACACAAACATGAGACACAGTCAGCATTTAACCACTTGGGTTGACTGGGTATTGTCCAGTCATTTACAACATTCTTTGAGGTAGCTACACAAAACACAGATAGAAGTGACAATGTGACTCTACCCACACTACTTTACCTACCCCATTCATTTTCCCATCATACCTTGCACCAAAAGCAGTCCAGCACTTCTATAATCTTGCTCAAGCATGCAAGGTCCCCATTTTTTATACCAACAACTGCTGGTAGTTACTGGGGTTGAGGAAAAGAGGCATGCTACTGATAAAGTTGGGCCAGGCGATTTTATTTCAGAGTGATAATATTTTTAGTTATCTAATATTATTTACCATACCCAGTGCAGATTATTATAGATCAAAAACAACTGGAGAATATGGAACATTTCAACTATTTGGGTAGCATGATAACAAACGATGCAAGATGTATACAGAAATTAAATCCAGGTTTGCCATGGAAAAAGCAACAATCAACATGAAGAGGACCCTTTACACAAGCAAATTTGACTTCAATTTAAGGACGAAACTAGTAAAGTGCTACATTTTGAATACAACTTTGTATTGTGCTTAAACTTAGACACTTGAGATGGTACACCAGAAATACCCAGAAAGTTTTAAAATGCGGTGCTGGAGAAGGATGGATAAGACTCAGAATGACCAATCATGTGAGAAACTAAGAAGTACAATGAGTCAAGGAGGACAGGAACATCCTAAAAACAATATAGGAAGGAAGTCTAACTGGATTGGCCACATCTTGTATAAGAACTGCTTTCTAAAACACATTATTGAAGGGAAAATAATAGAGGGAAGAATATAAGTGATGAGATGATGAGGTAGAAGACCTAGGTTGCCACAGGATGACCTTAAGGAAAAAAGAGGATACTGGAAATTGAAAGAAAAAGCACTAAATTCCACTGTGGAGAGCTCGCTTTCTTAGATGCTACACACCCATGGTAAGAAAGGCTACAGAATGAATGAATATTATTTAGAGAAACACATATCAAGTAAGTCTTACTTACATACTTACTTACTCACTCCATGCAGCAGTCCTTCTTGAGAAACTAATTGGTTCTCAGCTAGTCAAGAAATTCCCCACGTTTTACGGAACCTGAAAGTTCATTACCACATTCACAAGTGCCCGGTACCTGTCCCTACCCTGAGCCAGATTGATCCAGTCCATGCCCCACATCCCACTTCTTGAAGATCCATCTTAATATTATCCTCCCATCTACACCTGGGTCTTCCAAGTAGTCTCTTTCCCTCAGGTTTCCCCACCAAAAGCATGTATAAACCTCTCCTCTCCCCCTTACATGCTACATGACCCGCACATCTCATTCTTGATTTGATCACCCAAACACTATTGGGTGAGCAGTACAGATCATTAAGCTCCTCATTATGTAGTTTTCTCTGGTCACTTTTACCTTGTCATATTGGTAACAATTATTGTTGAAATATAACATGCCATAATTTTCAAATTTATGTAACAAATCAGTCAGGTACAACATAACCACAGCAATAACACACTCACACAAACATGGTGGTTTTGGCCACCATCAACCAATCCATACTTAAGAGCAAAAGATTCATTATCAATAACATTTTTAAACAACTTTTTCAAACCAGTCTACATCATACACCTTACTTCCATTTCTTTAAAAAAAAATGAGTTAAAAGACAACAAGCTGGGAGAAGCATCAAACGCAATAACTTGGGCATCAGAGTGAAATAAATTATGACAAAATCTACTTGGACACACTCTTCTCCTTCTCTGGTATTACTGTCCAGATCAGACTTGACTGCCTCCACTATGGCCCTCCACTTACTCCAGTTTAGAACTTTGGTTTTCCAGCCCTCATCCCCAGTATTTGTTGTTTCCTGCAACACTAGCACAGGTCTGCTTTGATGTGTTCCATTCACTACCATATCCCTTCGTTCGCTACATCATTGGTTCTGTTCAGCGAACAGAGTTGAGGGTTCTGAACACGAGACTGTTATGCCCCATCCACAAACCTGGAGGACCAGGGTACCTAGCTCTACCTGAAAACTTCTTCAAAATCTGTCTGGAATGGGTAGGGCTCCCACGGTCCCGGTTTTCCCAGGACAGTCCCGGTGAAGTTTAATTCAGACACTAACAATTCTTAGTTCAATAATGAGACAAACCAGCAAGTGTAGGCGCATTCGCATAGTCGCGAAAAGCGCATACTGGCTTCGTCATGTATATCTGCATGTATCAACGCGGCTCCCACTGGACGGATTTTCGTGAAATTTTATAATCCGGACTTCCACCCGTCGAGAAACTCCAAATCTGGCTAACATCGAGTAATATCGGGCATTTTGAATAAAGTCCTACTTAAGCTTATATTGTTTTTTACAAAACAGGAACACAATTATCATCAATTTGGTTCAGCATCATTGGGTGCGATCTTGTTAAGTCGCGATAAACGCCTATCAGCTTTGTCATATCCGTCTCCAGGTATCATTTTCGTGGAATTTGATAATGGGGACTTCCACAACTCCAAATTTGGCTAACATCGAAGAACATCGGGCACTCTGCATGAAGACCTAGTTATGTGTACAATATTTTCCACACAACAGGAGATAAAATCATCAGTTTGGGTCCGGATCCTCAGGCGCGTCCCTGTTAAGTCGCGAATAGCGCCCACTTCATCATGTCTGTCCGTCTGCCTGCATGTATCAGCGCGGCTACTACTGGACGAATTTTCGTCGTTCATATTGGCAGGGGGGGGGGGGGGCTTTTACGAAAATCTGTCAAAAAACTCCAAATCGGGTTATAATGGGACAAAAGAACCCGGCACTTTACACGAGACCCTAACTTCCGTGTGTTT
>Ga0131853_10026753_pt1 | contig 10372 bp, 7 predicted proteins | sample TergutLab28metaG_FD_92764 | JGI IMG/M metagenome (GOLD analysis project Ga0131853, IMG submission 92764) | Labiotermes labralis P1 segment gut microbial communities from Petit-Saut dam, French Guiana - Lab288 P1 (version 2) (version 2) | ecosystem: Host-associated > Arthropoda: Insects >... | reverse complement strand
TCACTCTACATGTTTCGGGTGTCACAGCACCCATCATCAGGAGTACTAAAAACTGTAACCGCAACTTCCGGTACAGGTCATAATACTGGTACAGCTACTTCCCTCCAACGTGGCCTGATCGGCAACGTTGGAGGGAAGTAGCTGTACCGATTTTATGACCTGTACCGGAGGCTGCGGTTACAGTTTTTAGTACTCCTGATGTTGGGTGCTCTGACACCCGAGACATGTAGAGTGACTTTGCAGTAAATAAATATCTGCATAGTGTTGCATGTGGTTGGATTTTTATTAACATTGAATTACGATGCACGGAAACATGAGTTTGAGAAGGATAATATTAAAGTTATTTAAAATAAATAGGGAAGTGTGGATTTGAAACTGCAGGTTAGGAGTAAGATGGCGAAATTTGTGAAGAAGGTCATGAATGTTTCTTTTTCAACAAAGTGTGTAACGTACCATTCAGCTGTGTAACTAGAGTGCTTGAACAGGAAACCGGCTTCATGAAGTTAGTAAAGGAGCTGTAATTAAACATGTGTTTAACGCGATCATTTTGATAAGAAGGCAGTATGTCTGTTGTTTTAACATGGGTGAAATACGCCTGTTTATACCGCCCATTTGCCACGACAGTCTCAACTCAAAATTTGTGATTTTTCAGGAGAAAAGTTTAAAGTTTTTGAAGTGCTATAATTTTCTATGAGTGCAAAGACGACACAACTGCTCTCCAGTGGCGAGTTTTGCAAACTGCGTTATGACACTATACCTGTTAAAAGTGCATCTGCAGAACGTTTCTTTCTATACCAGTAACTCAAAAATTGCCAAATTTTGAGTTGTGACACTCTTGTAGCAAATGAGCGATATGTTGTATTACAAAGAGTTAGATTCGTCCTTGTACATACCATGAAAGCACTCAAGGGCGGTACAGATCCACTCATTCATAAACTTGGCACTGGACGGAGGTGAATGTCCAGCCTTATGTCCGCCGTGGCTTTACTCCCACTACAAAATGCCCGGTTCTAAACGACTGGGTGATACTGTGAGTCCCAGACCCGTTCTTGGTTGTGTGAAAAGAGAGAAGTCTCTTCCCTCTCATTATTTATGACGACAATTACTTCCATAAATCGTCAGGATACAACAATTGTAACTTGTAAAGCATTAGCGACTATTCGTGTTTTCAGGTTTCCGTGTCCACGTAAATGCGATATGCATTCTCCTGGGGTTGCACTCAGGGTAGATTTGTAAACGTTTTTTGTTTTGAACTGTGCATTGTGATATACCTATGTAATAAGAACAAACAAAATTAACACTTTCTACATTAATGTTTTAATTTCATTAAAGCGTCTTCGACATGTTTCGAACATCCAAGTGTTCATCTTCAGGAAGACTTGTACGTGCAGTTTTATGGTACTTCTTTATGCTCCCATGTAAGCATCCTGGTCGATGGCACATTCTGGATGCATGAAAGAAATACCATAAAACTGCATGTAGAAATCTTTCTGAGGATGAAAACTTGGATGTTCGAAACATGTCGAAGACAATATAATTAATTTAAAACATTAATTTAAAAATTGTACATTTTGTTGGTTCTTATTACATAGGAAGATATTTAGTTTGTTTCCGACTTCTGGGAAAAAATATCCGAAACCGTATTCAAGGTTCAAGGGTCTTGAACGGGATGACCTTGAAAACGTAACCGACAGTTGTCCCGAAACGTCGGTAAAAATTGCAGGCTACGTTGCGTTCAGTCCCAAATGAGCGTAGGCCTCATAATACACTACATGAGTGTAGTTCACAAAATTTCCTTACGTAAAGGATTGTTGAACATTTAGAAGTCTTGCTGAATTTATTTTCGAGGTATAGTTCCGTTATTCGAAGCACGTTCTGTATTGCGAGAAACGCGATAAAATTATTCTGGTCCCATGATTTATTGTTTTCCAGGCTCTGCCCACAGTATGGTACCGAGAAAAAGTTTTGAGGGTAATACTAGTTGCCAGTTGGAAATGATATCGCGGAGTTTGAAAGCAATAATTCATGTGCACCTACTTCATCATACAGGTTTATTCCAACCATTCTGCACCACACATTCCCAACCACTACGACAGAGTAGAGACACCTTCGGGAAGTGGGTGGGGGGAATAACTCTATTACTACGAAAAAAAAAATTAAACGAATAATCAGTATTTCTTGTTTCGCCCCAAATATTTTGTTATAACAAATGTACAGTCACAAACGTCTCCTATGACATAAATAGATAAGCAAATAGAGGCGCAAGTCTGCATTGGTACAAATGTCTTTTGCTTACAACCAAATCATCATTACTGCAGTAATGTGTATAGAACTTATTGTCAGTATAGCGGATACAATTCTAATTTTCCCATGAACAGAACCCGCGTGGTCAAGGACGACTGAACTATATGGCGTTTTGCTTATAATTTTCGCATACCGTAAAATGGTGCTTTTGTATGAGTGTCAAACTTGGTCGCTCACAGTGAGAAAAGAACCTAAGTTGAAAATGTTCGAAAATAGGGTACCGAGGAAGACATTTGGGTCTAATTACACGAGGTAAGAGGTGAGTGGAGAAGACTACATAAGGAGTAGCTTTAGGATCCATGCATCTTTTTTTTTCAATGGCTCGACAGCTGTAGTGGTTCCAGGATTCCATGAGGTTCCTCGATGACACTCAGACACACCACGCTCGGTAGGACTCCTCTGGACGAGTGGTCAGTCCGTCGCAGTGACCATCTACCTGACAACACACAACACCCACAACAGAGAGACATCCATATCCCCGGCGGGATTCGAAGCAGGAATCACATCATACGAGGACCCCAGACTCAACCCTTAGACCGTGATGCCACTGGGATCGGGATGACCTGTAATGGTCACTAAATGTTATGTGGGTGATCAAATCAAGGATTATTGGAGAGGCGGGACATGTGACACGTATGGGGTACAGGAGAGGTGGACACAGGTTTTTGGTGGCGGAACGTGAGGGAAATAGACCACTTGGAGGACCTGGACGTAGAATGGAGGATAATATTAAATGGATCTTCAAGAAGTAAGATGGGGGAATGAACTGGATCAATCTGCCTCTTAATACGGACAAATGGCAGCCGATTGTGAATGCGGGAATGAATATTTTGTTTCTTTAAAATGTTAGAAATTTCTTGACTACTTGAGAAATTGTTAGCTTTCAGAATGTACTCTGCTCACTGGAGTTGTTAGTTCGATAGTAAAGTGAAAAAATGCTGAAGAGAAACTTCAAATTTTACCTTTTCTGCTTCCTCACCGCTCAGTATGGTTGTGATGTAAAGGGCATGAGATACATAAACATCTGAACTCACACTCACTCACTCACTCACTCACTCACTCACACACACACACACACACACACACACACACACTTTTCTGATGGGGTAAAAAAAGGTGGGTAAGGTGCACCTTTGTACAAGTACTGAGGCTCTGTACAGGCCGTACGGCCCATACGGGGAGTAGAGGTATAGCTGTACTTTTTCTTGACCACGGCACTAGAAATGAGTGAGGGGTCAGCGTCACACCCCGGCCACTTTTACCCCCGGGAAAGACCCGGTACCCATTTTACAGGAGGCTGGGTGGGCTCCAGGGTCCGTCTGGACAGGTGAGGAAAATCTCACCCCCAATGCGATTCGATCCCCGGACCGTCCAGTCGCTGTACCGACTAAGCTACCCGGCCTACCAGATTGGGTAAGGGTAGTTAACATTCTGCAGCTTTATAGGTGCTTTCGAAAAACGGTTGCAAGAAGTAAATGTCAGCTTCATCATATATGCAAGCCAGTCCGTTCTTCTGTCAGCATGGACCAACTGGGATTCCACTGCAATGATTTATTATGCAGTGTTAATAAAAAAAATGCTTTTTTTCAAATCAATGTTTGTGCACATCCTTCATCCTGCTAGACTGCTTACGTAAATGCATGAAAAACATACCGTATCAAACTGTCTATAAAGAATATTGTCTTCCTGATGATGAACATAAGATTTTCGAAACATGTAGAATACAAGAAGAATTGAATTGAAACATTGATTTTAAAAGTGCATTTTGTTTGTTAACATTACACAAATGTATCACAATGCACGGTACAAAAACATAAAGTGCTCTGATATACATCGGGGACTTGAACTTAAAAACTGTGAGCTCTTTCCAGTTTCAGCTAAAATCGGAAAAAACACAGCACACAGTTTACACGAAGACCTTACTGTGAGTGTTATAGTTACACTTGTTTCAGAGATGTCACGGTGAGCTTCATTACCAAGTTTACCTATGTCTCTAGATTTACTACGTTTACTTGTTACCATGGTTACCATGGTTACCCAGGTTTCCAATGCCTTTATGGTTACTAGGATTAATTTTACCATTATTGCCCAGGTTAGCATGTCCCTATGGTTCATACCTTTATTTTTGACATGGCTACCAAGGTTACCAATATTCCTATGGTTACTACGATTAACGTGTTACCATGGTTACCAATTACCAATATTCCTAAGTTACTGCGATTATCTTGTTTCCATAGTTACCAAAGTTCCTAGGTTATTGCTATCAGCTTGTTACCATTGTTACAAAGGTTACGAAATTTTCTAAGTTACAAGGATTACATTGTGACCATGGTCATCCATGTCACCTAAGTTCCTGTATTAATACGATTACATTGTTACCATAGTCATCTTTGTTATTCAAGTTACCAATGTTATTTTCATGTGTATTTTTACGCGATCTGGAATAAAATGTTTCGTTGCACGTTCATTTAATAATTTCGTTACTTTGATGTGAGTTCAGACTTTGTGCCTTGAAAATACAGCTTCTAATTATGGCTGTCTTGCATTATCCGTATGATAAACACTGGAATATGGCACTCTGATGGAATGATGACTAGCAGAGGAAAACTGCAGCAGATTGAGAGAATCCTGTGGCAGTGTCACTGCTGCGAAACTTGGCCAGGTTTTCAGTAGCCCGAGACCAACCCTCGAAGCCACGATACCTCTCTTAATATTCCGCACAATATTCTAGGGCCCCTCTTATGAAAGGCCCTCTTATATATGGAATTAGGGAATAATGGGCGAAATCTATTATTTCCGAAATTTTGATCCGCCATGGAAATATGTGAAATTAGAGGTCTTCGTTGTTAATAACCGTAGCGGTCGCCAGACGGCGGACATGGTCAAGTGTTGCCTTTACTAACACTTGTGAGGGAGGGGGGGGTAGTACAGCACTGCGGTCTGCTTATGAAATTTATTAATTTCCAATTTAAGATGGCTTCCGGACAAAACGATGGCACTAATTTGTGTATTACATGTATATATTAGTATTAGTTACACAGAACTCTGTTATTGTTTTGGTGACTCTTCAGACCACAGATATAATTCGGATTTACCGCACAATCTGTTTCTCCCAACCACCCACTCTATCTACTAGCCCGTTCATAAGAGTGTCTAGACTATTTTATCTGGTCTTTCGAATTCATTGTGCACTAAATTCCTTGATATTACTTTTGAAAACAGAGGAATTCATTAATTTCTCATCTACTGTTTTCATGGAGCAGGCAAGTGAATGCGCCTGACCTTCTCAAAATAATATTCCCACAGTCTGTTTGTGTTTACTCTGTCCTTTCCTGCTGTAGACTACACTCATTGGAATAATTCTTTTTATATCTGCATGTAAGATCCTTTTAAACTGTGTTATTAATCTTGTATCACTTATAATATATTTCAGTATCCATGGAACATATAAGCTCCTAACATTTTTAGTGGGAAGCTGCTGTGTTTGACGCCATATGTCGAAGTCCCACTGCCGTATATTGCCAGTACTTTAACCACAAAATCCGAAAGGATTGGTCGATTATCCCTCCATCTTAATTCTTTTTCGAAAAGTCTACTTTAAAATTTCGCCTCTGTGACCAGCTGTCCTGAGTCAGAATTTCATAGTTTTCCTCATTCATTCCAGATAAACGCCGGAATATTATGTCAGAGTAATACATGAAAATCACCCATTACGACTCACCATCTTTTTACCAATAATTATGTCATAATCCAACCATTCGACGCCACACATTTATTACGAGTACCCATGAAGTTCTCAAAATGAGAAATGTCTCTATTTGACACTTCAATTTCAGGGCTCCAGTTAACGTGTTTTTTCTTACCGAACAAATCCAGTCATTACTCAGTCTGAGCAGACATATATAGGTGCTTACGTTTGCAGAAATTAATAAGTGATGGGGAAATGTGGTTTCTTTTTAAATTTTCTTTGTGTCAAGAAATTATATGATATGTTAGTTCATTCTTTCGTTGGTGGGTTTTCAACAGCACAAGAATTCAGAATTTGCACTGTGTAATTACAAATATTCTTGAATTATATTTCATTCAATGTAAAAAAAACAATTTTCTCTTCAAATAGAAGCAGAAAATCCTTATTCTGCCGGAAGACTATCACTGTTACTTATGTAAGAACGTAGAAGTCTGGGTTTAGGACACCCTGTAGTATCTAGGTTGTTTACGAGTGTAACCTACTGGCTCAACTCTCAGGATGGATTTTTGCTCATCATGTATCACAACAGAGCCCACGCATAAACATTTGATGATATAATTTCAGTAAAACCATTATGGGCATGCTTTTCTAGCTACCACGACAACATAATCTTGGATGCCGTACAATCTACCACAGCCAAAAGAGACGCCTAAGAAAACCCTTAAGACCTTACAGAGTCTAAGGACATCCTTTCTTGACACACGTCCCCCCAGACAACGAACTCATCCCACTCTGCTGCCTTCCGTTTTACTACCTCCAAAATTTCAATTTACCTTCAGGCATCGTTTCAGATTCATAACTTTTTAAATGAAGATGATTTTTCTTCCTCTTTCAATTTCTCTCCTGCTTCTCTGAATCGGCTCTGCTGTGCGTCAGACTAGGGGAAAGAGGTCCTAGCTTCCTACCTGCTTCCACCAAAGGGGAATTGAATTCGACAGTCAACGACTTCTGTAACAGTCCTTATAAATGTAAGTGAAAATATGTAGGAGAATAGGGTAGATTATCAAATTGAAGCTTTGGCCATTATGTGAATGATGTTACTAAAATGAGCTGCAGTTTAAATTTTTAAGCAGAACTTTGCTTGTAAAAATGTTAAAATTAACAAGGCAGGCAATACATAAAAAAATGTAAGAGTGAGTCGCTTTCGTGCAAATATTGTTGTAGTGGAAAACAATAAGTATTACATATTCTGATTATGTGTTTGTAGTCTTTGGTACCCAGAATGCAATGCGCATGCTTGTTTGGTTCTACGATATTTTTTCACATTGTCTCATAAAAGGAATGATATAATAAAAGAATGTTATTCAACATAAAAATGAACCTTTTCTACAACTTTCTCTGAAATATTTCTCATTCTGAGAAGGACTGAGCAAGATATGATCAAACGTATATATTGGTCTTCATGTAAGACACTCATTAATCCTACCAGATGTTAATGAAATTTCATTTTCAAGGAAAGATATTAAAAAAATTCTCACATATTAAATTTAATGAATATCCGCCCACCGGTAGCTTAGTTGTTCCATATGGACTGACTGACGGACGGACGGACGGACAGACGGAGAGAAGAACAGACGGATGGTACGGACAGAGGGGCGGACAGAGACACGACGAAGCTAATAGTCTTTTTTCGCAATTTTGTGAACGCGCCTACAAATTTTACTACAATTACCAGTAAAATACCTAATGGATCTATCGTACTCCTGTCTGCAAGATTGCACTATATCTCTAAATTCGGCTGTCCCAGGTAAAATACGCAACTAACCAATAAAAGTAATCAAGGATTCTTGAAATACTTGACTCTGAAGATGTGGAAAAAATCGTCCTTAGAAACGTTAAGTCGTTCAATCAAAGACACAATATCATGTCTCAGAACGTTTGATTCATGAGCAGCACTGCACATAAAGCTTCAATTGTTACAAAACTTACAGAGTTCATGAAGTCATCATGATATAAAATAGTTGGTCTGTCTACAAAATGAGACAATGGTTAACTCTATGGTTCTAAAATTCATGGAGTCGAATTTGGTTAACAAGAAATCACCGTTTCGTTTGTTATTTAAGTCAAATAACCGATGTATAACAGCAAGTTTTACTTTGTAATATTACCCAACCGTCTCAGAGCTCATATTACATACAGTCTAATCACTTTCTGGAATTTTATGATTACAATCCAATATTACTTTCTTGTTTCCACCATATTGCACATAATCCTGACATCGAAATTGAACTTAACGAAAAAACTAGAAATATTACTGTGAGGATTAAACGGTCAAAATAAAAGAGTTCCAAATTTAAAATTTATTTATATCAGAAAATAGGAGTTATAGAACTCCAAATAATATAAACCATATTTAATGTACATACTTTAAAAACAAATGCAATACACCACTAGGAGGTGTCAGAAGTATTATACAGGCTTCATGTTATAAAATTTTCTAAGTAATTACGTTGAAATTAATTTATTCTTCTTTTATCTAGCTTGTTACCAACTGCTAAAACATAGGAGGATCATTGAGTGTTAAGGTTATTAGACTATAATTAATTGTGGTGATGGAAGAAGACGACGTGAGATTGTTTGCAGTAGGATCTCTGAATTTTCCTGCAGGGACTGAGAAACGCGAACAAACGAGCATCAGCCTAGCAGGTCTACCGACAAATATATAGCAAGCTAGACACTTGTATGTGACATTAGATTACTGTTTGCAATTTCAGAAGTTTAAGACTTCTATTGTTGCTTCAGCGACACTATTTAACCCTTTAAACGCCGAGTTAAATTCAATCTGCCATTTGCTGGCGTTATTAGGAACTCACCCTATTCTCCACGTTAGCAGGATAAGGGTTAAGGGGTTTTTGAACGTTATAAATAGAATATTTACTTAATGTAAACATATCAGGAAATATTAAACTGATGTGTCTCTAAGATACAGAAGTTTCATAAATCTAATTGATTTTGCTTTAAAGAGAACCAGCGAGATGCAATAATGATGATGACAGTTTGTTCAGTTGAACCGCTTTGTCTGCGCCACCGACCTACTGACTGTTCAGTTGAACTGCTTTGTCTGCGCCACCGACCTACTGACTGTTCAGCTGAACCGCTGTGTCTGCTGTATATTATATTATATACCGTCTGTATACAACAACATCAATATAGTAATACAGGGTTATTCATAAGTCCCTCCGGGATTTCCGAACTCGACTGCGCAACAACCAATACAGACACGGCAGAAAGGAGCATATCATTAGGTAGAGAATCTCTCCAAGCTTTTTGTACTAGGGGCCTTGGCGTACTTGCAGGTTCCACCGCTAGGGGATAGTCGTGACGAAAAATGGCGTTCATAGTGAATAAGAAAGCGTTCTGTGTCTTGGAATTTGCCAAAACAGAGTCAATTGTGGCGGTCCAACGGAGGTTTTGAATCATGTACCACACAGAACCACATACAGACAAAACAATTCGTGAATGGTACATGAAATTCCAGCAGAGTGGCTGCCTGTGTGCTGCGAAACGAACAGGCCGTCCGGGTCCATCGGCTGAGACTGTCGAGCGTGTGCGAGAAACGTTTGCCAGGAGCCCTCAGAAGTCAACAACTCGCGCGAGCCGGGAATTGCAGACGTCTCAGTCAAGTGTTTGGCGCATTCTGCGCAAACGTCTTCGCGTAAAAGGATAACGGGTGCAGCTTTTGCAGGCGCTGAATCCCCAGGATCACAATCTTCTTTTACGCTTCTACTTGGATTTCCAACAGCGGCTACGGGAAGACGGGTTTGCTGAGAAGCTGGTTTTCAGTGATGAGGCGACGTTTCATGTGTGTGGTAAGGTAAATCGTCACAACGTACGCATTTGGGGCAGAGAAAATCCTCATGCAACGATTGAATACGTCCGTGATTTGCCTAAAGTGAATGTGTTTTGTGCCGTTTCCTCTTGCAAAGTCTACGGACCATTTTTTTTTTGCGGAGCCAACTGTTACCGGTATTAACTACCTGGACATGCTGCAACTGTAGCTAATGCCACAATTACAGGAAGATATCGTGGACTTCATTTTTCAACAAGACGGAGCCTCGTCACACTACCATTTGGACGTCCGTGCTCACCTCAATGCTAATCTTCCCGCTCGCTGGATTGGGCGCGCTTCTCACAATGACTCTCCTCTTCTTCCCTGGCCTCCACGGTCACCTGACCTAACCCCCTGCGATTGTTTCTTATGGGTTTACATCAAGGATCGTGTGTACGTGCCTCCTATGCCACGTGATTTACCACAGCTGCGACAAAGGATCGTGGAGGCAGTCGCTGCTATCGACCGCCAAATGTTGCAACGCGTGTCGC
>Ga0131853_10026750_pt1 | contig 10372 bp, 3 predicted proteins | sample TergutLab28metaG_FD_92764 | JGI IMG/M metagenome (GOLD analysis project Ga0131853, IMG submission 92764) | Labiotermes labralis P1 segment gut microbial communities from Petit-Saut dam, French Guiana - Lab288 P1 (version 2) (version 2) | ecosystem: Host-associated > Arthropoda: Insects >... | reverse complement strand
TCACGAGGCTGAGTGGACCCCGTTCCAGACCCACTACTACTCAGAAAATCTGGTAGCGCCGGGGATCGAACCCGGGACCTCTGTATCTGTAGTCAGAAACTCTGACCACTAGACCACAGAGGCAGTCTCTTATATGGACACGATTTATTTTTATTCTTCAAAATACATTCCTCCTTGATCAATACATTTGTTTGCATGTTCCTTCAAATTCTTCATGCCCTCCAGGAAAGCAGTTTTTGAAATGTTGTTAAGCTCCCTTGTCACTGCACACTGAATTTCTTCCACTGTATGAAAATGCCCCTCTTTTAAGGAAAATTTTGACTTTGGGGGAGAGAAAGTAGTCGGCAGGTGTAAGATCTGGCGGGTAAGGTGGGTGGTGAACAGCAACGTTCCTGTTCGCCAGAAACTTCTTTACAATTGCAGCGTTATGAGACGGCGCGTTATCTTGAAGAAGGAACCACTCACAGGATTGTAATTTGGCCGTTCTAACTCGTCGAATTCTCTTCAGTAGCCGATCCAAAACACCCACGTAGAATTCTGCATTTACTTTCTGCCCTTCAGGGACAAACTCTCGATGAATTACACCTTCTGCGTTAAAAAAAAAACCGTCTTCACTCGCGATTTTTGAAATCGCAGTTTCTTTGGTTTTGGAGAGTTTTGCCCCACCCACTCTGCACTCTGTCGTTTGGTGGCCGGATCGTAGGCGAAACACCATGTTTTGTCACCGGTAATAATGATATTTTCCCCAAAACGTTCATCTTGTCCCATTAAAAGAAGATCCTGGCAGTAAACAACGCGTTCTTGTTTCTGGTCTGTGGTCAAGGCGTGAGGAACAAATCTTGCGCAGATCTTTCTTTTTCCCAAGTCTTCGGTTACAATCCGGCGAACTGTCTCCTTACCAATATTCAAACGATCTGCAATCACTTGGAGAATGGTACGACGGTCTTCTGTCAGCAGACGACGAACAGATTCCACGTTTTCGTCTGTTCTGGCAGTCGAAGGACGACCACTTCTGGCATCGTCCTTCACATCTTCTCTTCCGTCTCGAAAGCGAGCATACCACCGATACACACTAGCACTACTCATGGCAGCGCTACCATAACACAAACTTTGATTGCCACTCTCTGCTCCTCCATGACGCCGATGACAAGACAAAAAAATCTTCACTTGCAAAACAAGTTCGTACTCACAGTCCACTGAACGAAAACCGTTGAAACCCGGTCACATGTTACATGAAGCATAGTACTACGTAGTTACGGTGTCGACCGCTAGATGTAACGCACAGTACTCTTCTAAAACAACTCGGCTAAAAAGTTTTGTGTCGCACCTTCTATATGTGCATGTGTTGGTGTGTGTAATTAAATAAACTACAGAATGCACGTTTTAACGATAAAAATAGTTGCTTCTCTTGTTTTCAGTAACAATCAATACCTAGTAACATTATAAGACATTTTGAATGTGGCAGCCGGAATCGGTCATCGGTATAGCGACTAGCTATCGGCTGGACGGTCCGGTGTTCGAATTGATGCAGGGTTAAGAAATGTTTCTTTTCTTCAAATTGTCCAGACCGCCATTGGGGCCCACTTAGCCTCCTGTTCAGTGGCTACCGTTATTCCTTTCCGGGGTTAAATCGGCCGGGGCGTGATGTTGAAAACTCATCTCCATCTATACCAAGGATAAGAATGAGTAGAGTTATCTCTAGTCTTCTTATCGTATATGTATATTCTTGAGTGGGCAGGGAAAATCTACCTTCTTTGTTTTTTAAAGTAAGTGTTACACTCCATCAGATACGGAAAATAAGTCCGAAAGTAAATAAAACCACGTCTCTGCGGACTGGAAGATACGACTTTGGTAGAAGCAGCCAAGAATTGCTCTATTTTTCTATAAAACTGTCATGTCAAAATTGATTCTGAGCCAACGAAACGTGAGTTCAGAAAATGGAATTCAGAGATAAAGAGGAATTTTCCTGTGAGGGAATTCTGTATTCCTTTTTACAAAGAAATGCTAATAGAGAGGGAGAGATAGAGGCATAAAAAGCAGGAGAGGGAATTGCACGAGTCTGTTGAGGTGGATAGAGCCAAGTGTCTGTAGGATGCAAAAGAGCGTCAAAATTTCAGGAACTGTCGGTGTGAGTCGCCGCTGTAAACTGCTGGTGAGGAGAGAGACGCTTAGCCGCCTCCGGTCTGGCACAGCATCTGATGGCCTAACCTGTAACTGTGCAAAGTTTTTCGTGTGCTTAATTACCATGGTGGGAGGGAGGGCGGTCATGTGGACAAGTGTTGGTACTGCGCCCAACATTCATGAGCTCGTCACTGGATGGAAATAAGTGGTCAGGTTCACCATCTGGCCGCTTGTACTCGGGCAGGAAAGATGATAGATGACTGACTTCACCGCATAAGCGGTATGGACGCGGCGACGAAGAGAAAATTGCGTTCTTTTATTGGGATCGAACCCCGACCATATAAGCAGAATACAGTCACTATGTTAAACAAGATATACGGCTGTTAAACGAAACTTTGGTGATGACGTTATTTGCTGTTGTTATTTATTGCACTGTGTGTGTGTGTGTGTGTGTGTATGTGTGTGTGTGTATGTATGTATGTATGTGTGTGTGTGTGTGTGTGTATGTGTGTATTAATGTACGTATGTATGTAATGTATGTATGTACGTGTGTATATGTGTGTATTTATGTATATATATATATATATATATATGCGTGTGTGTGTGTGTGTGTGTGTGTGTGCGTGTACGCATACACGCATTCAAGAAAGTGTTAAGATATGTAACTTATTTGAATAGAATCCCAAAGGAAAAATAATTTATCCGTAGGTATACAGAGTGTAAAGTATATGAAATTCAGTTTCTGTCACCAGTGATGACAGTGTTTTGAACCTGTATGTACCGTACCATTTCTACAGTGCATGTAGCTTTTTCAAGAACAAATTTGTACCTGCTTCAAATGAAAATCAGGACCCTGGAGTTCTGTAAGAATTTTATAATATGAATGACCTGTCTTGCATATGATAATGAATTGTGTGTTTCCATGGTGGTGGCAAACATACCGTTTTATTTACCAGCTCAGTGAATGGCTATGTCTGAAGAAGCGCTCTGCCACAGGGAGGTATTTCAGCCAAACCAATAGGAACTGCTTCTGGCCTGTTCTAAAGCGTCGTAGCAATGAATTCTGGGAAACTTAATTAAATATATCATTGTAAAGAAACAGGTAGGAAAGTTTATTTCAGTGTTCTTTATGTTCCACTGAAGTGACTCTGAAACAAGGCAGCGGAATAGATTTTTTTTTTTTTGGAACTGTGGATATTTTTCGTAGCGTGTTCAACTGGAAACAAGTAGGTTTGAATAGCCAAGAAGGAAGACAAAATACTTGAAATTAATTATGTTCCCAATGTTTGGAAGGGTTAATACAGTAACAAAAAAAAAAATTTACATTTTTAGGTGCACTCTCTTTTGGGATAGTACATTTTGAATTTTGATTAGCTTCTTGTTTAAAAAGGGGAACTAAGAAATGAAAACTTCATGAACGAAGCAGTGAAGAGAATATTAAATTTGGGGGAAGGCTTGCAGTATTTCCACTCAGAATACATTGGTTTTCTCTGTGCTGTCTAAGAACGCAGAGATCAAAATAGATTAAACTGATATTTTATCCGTTGTTTTACGTGGGTGTGAAACACAGTCTGTGATCAACAGTAGGAGTTGAGAAAATTGTAATATTTGGGACTGAGAGAAAGGGAGGAAGAGTAGGGTGGAGAAAACTGCCTAGGAAGGGCCTGCATGGTTTGTACTTGTAGCCAAATATCTTTAGGAAGACGACATAGATAGTCATGAGAAGATGGAACACGTGGCACGCATGAGGGAGAAGAAAAATGCATGCAGAAGTTTGGCGAGGAAACCTGAAAATGGAGATGTATTGGTAGACCTAGGTGTAGATGGGGGTAACTGATGTTACTAGAGTAGGTTAGAGGGAGTGTACGGGATATGTGCACGTCGCGGGCTTTTGTGGGCAAGGTAATGAACCCCTTTTTTCATAAAATGAGGGGAATTTAATTGACTAGCTGAGAAATTGTTATGTTTTAAAGTGTAACTGTGCTTTATTGGGTTGGTTAGCTTGAGTTTATACAGAAAATGGTGGTAACATTTCAAGAAGGCTTACCAGAACCCGTTTTGTAGAACCAGAAAGAGGCGTGCAATTCATAAATTTGAAGGAATAAGTCTATTTCTAATATATTTTAATGCATTTTGTAAGTCTTACGGGATCCCATATTACATGAATGCTATTTGCACTGCCTGCACCTTGCTCTAATGTTTTGTAAAGACAGCCTGATAACGATCAACAGACCGAAACATATCGCGAAATAAAAATAAAAATGTATTGTGTTTTGACTGAAACCAAAAATTATTTTATTGTCTTTTAACATTATTTTGAATTTTTTCGCTACGTGTAATACTTACCTTTTCGTGTTTGTTTTTTACATATAAACTTATCCGACTGACTACGGGCTGGTCGGTCCGGGATCGAATCCCGGTGGGGACCAGATTTTCCGCCCGTCCAGACCGGCCCTGGGGCCCTCCCAGCCTCCTGTAAAATGGGTACCGAGTCTTTCCCGTGGGTAAAGTGCGGTCGGGGCGTGCTGCTGACCACTCACCCCCTTCTAGTGCCGCGGTCAAGAAAGAGTAGAGCTATAACTCTACCCACCCTCTGGGCCACACCGGGCCGGTAGCGGGAAACCTTTACCTTTACATATAAACTTATGCTTATTTATGTGTATTTTTTCTTGTCAGCCTTAAATGAAGCAGTCAAGTAGTTTTGCAGTTCGTAATCAACTTTCATTAGTGTAGTTCATAAATAAAGCAAGATTTATTTCATGATTATGGCCACTTGTTTGGGTCTGTGTTTGACGTTACATGCCCGTACTGCTTGCCAACTTCTGAATCAGAGAAATATTTCCCTCGGACAAGACGTACGGAATGTATCAGTGAATAATTTCCCGCCTTTTGGTTCTTTTACTTTTTAAGTGTCTAAGTGGCACGTTCGTGATTGAAGACACTAAAAGTCTGGCTCTGCTGGTGTGCTTGAACAACGTGGCCTGTGTACTGATTAAGTTACAGGCTAGACGTTCGAACGATAGTGGTTCAATTTCCGGCAGACAAGTTTGCCGTAGTGGTGATTGTGTACGGAACGTGTTCAGTAAATTGTGTAATGATTAGCTGAATAGTTTTGTTAGCCTTACAATATAGACTGAAACATGTGAAGGAAAATTTGCGTGTTTAACCCTTATCCTGCTAACGTGGAGAATGTGGTGGGCTTGTAATAATGCCAGCAGGTGACAAATGGGATTTAACTCGGCGCTTAAAGGGTTAAGCTCACCCATTCTTGGTTATGTTTGTAAGTGTACAGTTACACATTAGACCAGTTTACAATTTACGCTAACTAAATAGACCATTACAAACTGACGTTCGACTGACCTAAACCTTTTTACCCCGTCGAAGAAAGTGGCTACGATATATGACATGCACCACAACTTCTCTAATTCATGCAATCCGTAGTCTATCTTAGGACAGGTGAATAGCCTTTTCCAATGTGAGTTCTCCACAGAGTGCGATCTGGTGCTTCCTCCTTCAACATGCAATATCCACTCTTCTCTTTAAGGTCAGCCAGTAACTGCTTACATCTTCTTCCCAGTCTTCCTGTCACTCCTATCCTTCCCTCCTTCTTTCCTTCAGTAGTGTGTTTTAGTAGGCAGTTCTCACGCTAATATAAGAATAAAATTTGTTTCTAATATACTAAGGCAGCCGGAGCTTGAATCTGACTAAAGCTTCTGGTTTGCAAAATAAAATGCTTCCTGTAACGTGCCATGCAGACACTGATGTTGAGTGGACGTACGGGAGTACCTCGCACCGGCCACTTTATCTGCGGTGAAGAATCCCGGTACCCAATGTACAGGAGGCTGGGTGAACCTGAGGGCCGGGCTGGTCAGGTGTGGAGAAATAAATCCCTCGCCTCCCCCCCCCCCCAGCGGGGTTCGAATCCCGAACCGTCCAGCCTGTAGCGAGTCCCCTGTACCGACTACCACCAAGTATGAAATGGAGCGTCATTTTACCCACATGGTAATTGTGTTTCGTCATATGTCATAGAATTACGTCATCAGGAGTATCTGGACAAAGCAAGTGCAGTTTACGGTATACCGTTATATGAAATTATATCGCATTGCTCTCAAACAGACAGCGCCCACAATTACAGGCACGTAATACCCTACTCTTTTGTGGAGCTCACTGTGTGTTGCAAAGTCTGTAACATAATACTGAGTAGTACGATGCAGGCGAACGGTTATTCTTACTAGTCAGATGGCTACGACTCTGTTCTGCATATTCTGATTTTGTCACGTCTGTAGGTCCGATCAGTAGCGTACCCAGGAATTTTGTTCGGGTGGGGAGAGTTCAACAAATTCAGTTGAGGACAGAGAACGGGGATCTGGGGGCGGTAGCCCCCCTACCCCCTAGTCAAGGGTTCTGGAGGCAGCTGTAATTTGGTACAAGAAATTTCATTTCTTATAGTAAAAGTTTCTTAATTTTTGGTATTTTAAGACTACTTATGATGACAACCAATTTATTTATCATTGCCAATGTAAAACAATTGCGAACTTAGGTAGTTTTAGAATTTTACTGCATTTTTTCTGACCATCTTGGTGTGTTGGCTTCCTAGATTCAGCAATTTTTAACAGTTTTCACAATCGGGTTGAGTTTGGCACGATTTTGGATGGCCTTCGGAATTTCAGGGGGAAGGTTGAACACCCCAACCCCCCCCCCCTCGGTACGCCACTGGGTCCGATATTCTTTCTGGCTTTTCTTTGCATTTACAGGAAGATGCTCGGATGATAACTAAATCACGCCTTCTTCTGTCTGGGGTTATATATCTTATACAGTTAGGGCAACGTCGTTAAATACAGTAAGATAAATTACTTGTCACTCAGAAGTTGTGAACTTACATAATTACATACTGTTGATAATGGATTCCAATTCCAATTGGGGGGCCATGTTTAGTGACGATTTTTCGTGATTTTCCTCAATTACACGCGGGTAGGTCCTTATCGTCCTAAACGTTTCACAGTTCATTAAGCAAATTTCTGCCGTCTCTTTCGGCTTTACATGACCTAAGAATTTATTACAGCTTCATAAAATAGATGTAATGGTTAGCGCTCCCAGTATAGTGAAATAGAAGCAAATACAATGCGTCCCTGTACATGCGATGTATTCTTACGGCGGATTGGAGGGTTTATCTGTCCTCATTCTCGAGTTGGACACTAGGTGTGGGGTGGGTGGTCAGTTTCACGCGTCGGCCGCTCTACCCCCGCGTGAAAGTGAATCTTTACTCATTGAAAAGGACGCTGAGTGGGCCCCAGAAATTTTAACGCTTGGCAGAAAGGAAAACTCTCTCCCTTCTGCTGAGAATCGAACCAGGATTACACTGTAGTCCAACCCGGAGTGCTTGATTCTAATCTAAGTTCGTGGATCAGTTGCTTTCTGCAGGGATTTTTATGGTTTTCGTCAGTCGCTCTTGGGAGAAGTTTTGAATTATTTCGTTAAAGATGCAACGGAAAAATTTGTTTGTCGACATTGACGCTGATCACATAAATTTGTTATATGTGAAGTATTTTGGTGTTATATTTTACATCAGTTCTGGAGCAGTTGCTGCATCTTTAAACGGCCTACCTAACTACCTAGCTTCTAAAATCCTGTTCCCAGTTGCACGATGCAGCATCTTCCTGAAATTGCTAATAGTAATTGATCTGGTTAGAAGTATCTCCTACGTTCATTAAACCATAATGTGCTCCTCGTTACAAAACAGAACTGCTTAACCCCACTCTGAACTAGGTTAACCTTTTTAAAGCCCAAGACTTACTTGATATACCACCAGCTTTAACGTTCAGAAAATTTTGTGTTCTGCCCAAAATACACTGCTATGTTTTGTATGGATCTCAGAACAAAACGCGATTATTTCCATGTACAGCATTAACTAATCGGTTTTTATAACCGAGGCAGAGAGTGTTTACTGCGCGGTACGATCTGGGTGCTCAAATCAGACAAATACAGTTCCATCTTTAAAAGGTTTAATACAGTCCATAGTTTTGCATACTGTGTTTTAGGAATCCTTTTAATATTATCTTGCCACCTACACGTAAATATCCCCTATGTTATTTTTCCGTGTAAATTTCCGACAACTTTGGCCCGAGTCCCTCCCTTAGCCCTATGAAAGGTCCTGTGCTTCACAGGGTTTTTCACGTAATTTTCTTGGGAGAACATAACAAGTTGTGATAATTCTCTGAATGTACTTCCATCCATCATCTTACTTCTTTCTTGGGTGTAAATATTCCCACACTCTTCTAATCTTGGTTATTCTCTTCGTGTGAGAGATAAATGTCTACAGTCATACAAAAACAGGTTTACGTTGCCTTACTTAATTTTTCACATTTTAAGGTAAAAGAGAGGACGACAAGAGATCTGAACTCACTGGTAATCATAGCGAGAATTCCTCGAATCTGACACCCTCTCTAGTTCTTGTACAAAATTTGAAATATTAGTGTCTTTACTGAATGTTTTTAACTTTGTTACATTTATCAAGGATTTACTGTTTGTACTTATGTCATACTTGTCTCCTGAAATGGGGGCGATGGGGGCCTTATTCTTTTTTATTTCCGTGACGCAACAGCCCCCCCCCTCCCCCCAGTGGGCCAGGGCTTCCTCATTTTCGAGGCCTCAAGATCACGCTCAGACACACCGCAATCGGTAGGAATTTTATGGATGAGTGATGAGCCCGTCGCAGAGACCTCTACCAGACACACACATACACAACACTCACAAGAGACAGACATCAATGCCCGAGGCGGGATTCGAACCCGCAATCCGGGCAAGTGAGCGGCTTCAGACCCACACCTTACGTCGCGCGGACAGGAGGATCGGCGGCGCCTTAGTGTTGGAACGTGTTCTTGTTAAATTTTAATGTAATTCGTGGGCTATTTTTTATTATTTTTGTCTTTCGCCTAATAAATTATCATCGGTGCAGGCCATCAGTTGATTTGTCACATTCAATTTTTCCTCGGTTCGAGGGACGAAATGTACCGTCCGTATGAAATGGATATTTAAGTAAGCAACAGAGACATTTGACTTAGGCAGTTCATGTTTAGGAGGGATACTAAGCTGGAACTTCAGAAGGCGTAGTGTTTTCAGAGGGCGATAGCAGGTGCTAGGGTGTTTCCGAATTTCATTTTCGGTTGTTTTTAATAAGCATTTGCTTACTCAGGATCAAGGTTCAGTTGATAAGCTACGAAGTGCGTTCAGTGGCCACTTAATGCTACGTCATTACGTCACCATGCAAAGTTCTTCTGAGCAAGAGCGACGTAAGGCCTCAAGTTCCCCCTCCCCCCCCCAGATTTTTCTGACAGAAGAATTCACACTCTGTTTTGGGCCACAAGAATCTTCTGTTCTGTTTTTTTTTTTACATTTATTTCTCCTTTCATTTGTTACCTTCTTCTACCTCTCTCTTTCTCTTTTGACTTCCCTACTCCTTTCTTCTCTCTTTGTACCGTTGTCCTTGTTTTTGTTATCATATAATACTTGCGACGAGTTGATCCCATCAAAATTGAAATGGCCTTCACTGTATTCCTGTATGCGTTTCTTTACCGTTCGTGTTTGTCTGTCCGAGTGTTATCAGTCGAAGTGAAATTGGATTGTGATTAGATTTTGTTCTTGAAATTCCTTTATACGTCACTGCAACGCATTTCCTTTGAGCAAATCTAAGGCTTATCTCTTGTTACGGGTTTAAACCGTAATATTGTAAATGTCTTGGGAAATGTTCAAAAAAAAACTGGAAACAAGAAGAAATTTGAGACAGAATCAGGACATAATACCATTTAAATATTTTTTTGTTGCAAAATTTAATTCTTTCTGACACAAGAATTTTATTGCACAATCTCAAAAAGATTTCCAAATCGAAGGCTTAGGGATTGGGTAGTTTTTACCCTTTTTATCACCACTGATGATCATGATCATAGCTGTAACTCCAAACGCTTGCTATAGGTTGACCACGCCTCCTGCACATTCATAGTGCCAAACGCATGCTTATTCCTCTGAGACGCCGCACCAAGTGACGGGAAACGTTCTGCAGAAATAAATAAATAAATAAAGAGCTGTCAGTAAACGTTCCGCCTGCAACCAGCAGTATCGTGCTTTTACATTAGTAGAGGCCAGTTGAAATGTGATGGCACACGCGCAGAAACCAGATTTCGTCTTTCGGCGAAACGGACGAGTCCATTTAAATCGGCGGGGGCGTCAGTTCAGTCGACTACTGGCAGCCGAGGTG
>Ga0131853_10026748_pt1 | contig 10372 bp, 7 predicted proteins | sample TergutLab28metaG_FD_92764 | JGI IMG/M metagenome (GOLD analysis project Ga0131853, IMG submission 92764) | Labiotermes labralis P1 segment gut microbial communities from Petit-Saut dam, French Guiana - Lab288 P1 (version 2) (version 2) | ecosystem: Host-associated > Arthropoda: Insects >... | reverse complement strand
GGCTGCGGTAAAACCACACTGCTGCGGATGCTTCTAGGGCTTGACAGCGATTTTACCGGTCAGTGCAGTATAGGGCGATGGGTAAAATATGTATTTATAGATCAAAATGCCTCTTTTGAAGATGAAAACCGTACACCACTACAGGAAATCCATGCTCGGTATGAGCTACATGAGCGTGCTGCTCGGGACGCATTGGCTGCAGTAGGTTTATATGAGGACGAATATCGCAAGCCTATTTCTGTATTGTCGGGAGGAGAACGCGTAAGATTAAAGCTGGGGCTTGCTATGCTGGATAAGCCGCAATGCTTGATATTAGACGAGCCAACCAACCATTTGGACTTACCGGCACGCGAAGCTGTCGAAACAGCACTTGCCCAATTTCCAGGAAGTGTAATAGCAGTGTCACATGACCGTTCGTTTCTTAACGCTTGCGCAAACAAATTATTTATAATGGAAAACAAGCGACTAACGGTATTTGGAGGCAATTGGGACGACTATCAAAAGTCAAAAAGTGAACCTGGAAAACCCACACGTGAAAAAGCACAAAAAAAGTCTGCAAAACCCACTGGTGATAATACCTTGGATAAAACAAAAGCCCTTGAAGCCCTGGAAAAAGAAATATTAGCGCTAGAACAGTCAAAAACTGAGCTAGAAAAACGCTTCGAGCCGAGTGAAAACCAACCGGAACGATCAGATTACGAGGAATATGCGATTATTGATACAAAACTTTCAGAGTTGTATGCAGAGTGGGAGATATTAGTCGGGTAAAACTAAAGATTTCCGTAGATTATAAAAAGGCTATTATATGACATATATATTATCACTGCTCTCTAAATCTACTCTACTCCCTCACCTGCAGTAAATCAAGAGGCGGGCGCATACTGATTACAAACACCCCGATAACCGAGCCTATGATTGCCCCGCCTAAGTACACCCCTGCCAGAGCCAGCGGTGTAACGCTTACAGTCGCCATAATGATAAACAGCGTCAAAAGACCAAGCAGTATTCCTGCCACGCATACCATAATTTGTTCCGCGCATAGCATAAACTGGGAAACCGCTCTTGGCTTACCTAGTACTCGCATGATTGCCGCGTTTTTGGCACTTTGCAGCATTGTCAGTAGCGACAGCCCAAACGCAAGCAAAAAGGCTACCCCAATTGCGATCGGGTACAGCACCCGCAAAAGGGATAAATTATCCTCCATGGGCATAATAACGCTGTGTATTACATCGTCGTTTATATCCAACAAGAGTGCGGGAGAATACCACCAATTATCAAAGGAATTATCGCTCAAAGTCGGCTGTACTAATTCTCTAAAACGGTCGATTTCCCGGTTTCTTGCCGGATTGATGGTGAAGCGCGCTGTATCTATAACTGGATAATAAGTACCCATTGACCATTCGCCATAATACGGCCAAGCACCCGAAAATATAGCCCTGTGGTGTTCGAATGGCAGTATATACACATCTCCAAAGCGACCAATTGCCCGCATTAGCCCTCCATCAAATACACCTATAATCTGCATCTCGCCGAAGGAAAATTCTAAACGCGGATATTCCATAGATCGGGGTATTATCACAGGAGCTGGTTCGCCGGGAATATAGACGAAATTCTCCGAGCAAAAACCGGGCAAAAACTCAATTTCCATATTGTCGCATAGAATTCCAAACTGTTCATCTATCGGGGTTCTTGTATTTTCGTCGATCAGACCCTCCAGATGGCTTACGCCTATGAAAGAGAAGTGCTCGTAGCTCTCATTATCAGAATCCCAATCTGAATACCAGCTAGGGGATTCCAAATAGGCTTCGTATAAAAAGCCCGAGAATGCTATTGCGTTCCATGAATCTGGCGAAATGAAAGACCCTATCCATCCACCATCCGGGTCTATTTCATAATCTACCAAAATTTCTGCATCGATTATCGTGGTAGCCCATAGCCGTTCGATTTCTGCCTCGGTAAACTCAATTGTATTGTGAAGCCATCCCAGCGAAAACACGAAAATCAAGGCAAGCAATAATGCAAGCGCGGTTTTTATAGGGGTACGGAATATAAGGCGTATGCTGTGCCTGAGATTTGACCCCAGCCGGGTTGAAAAACCGGAGATGGCAGGTAGTGGAGCTAACTCAAAGTCGCCCATGATAATACCTTCGGGTACAACCCCGGGGTCTACATATTCATGTTTGCGGCGTTTTTTTGCTTCGCCTTGTAATTGTTCCAGCACAGGACGGCGAACCACTCCGTATCCCCCAAAGAAAACGCTAGCTACAACAAATGTGATTAGCAGCCCGCACAAAACAGGCAACAAGAAAATCCCCGGCATAGCCGCTGTTTCATATGCATCAATGGTAGCCAAGGCTGTTTCAGCTTGGTTTATGGCAAAAAACCACGCGGCAACACTGCCCGCAATCATAAACGGAATCCACAGAAGGGATACCGGTGCAAAAAGCTGACCGAGCACTTTTTTTCGCGGTATCCCAAGGGCTCGTGTGATTGCTACGGTCTTGCGCCACTGACGGATATACAAAAGCGCGGCAAATGCCAAAATAAGTGCCGAAGCCGCGCCGAATACAATAAGATTTATCGTAATTGACAGACGTATCGGGTCGGTAGCCGCAGCAAGATGCTCAAACAGATTTGGCATAAACGATGCTCTAAAGCCCATGGCGTAAAGAACGGGCTCCATATCACGCAAAAACGCTTCTTCCAGGCGGGGGGATGTAAGTGCAAAGCTGTACATACCCGTAAGCTGTGGGGAATCATCCCAGCCAAAGCTTTCCGGTATCAAACTCAAGGGGATAAATATTTCCCCTGACGTAAAGTTGTTGATAATCGGCGGTGTAAGCCAATATATCCCTACTACTTCCAAGGTAAGCTCATGGGTAGGGAAGCTTTGCCAGTCTTCATGGGCACCATCCACCAAGCTCCACCATCCCTCAGGGGTAGAATCCCACCAGTTTTCTATACCCCGCGCCCATCCGCTGTCGGTGGGGGTGTCAATCCAGGTTGGACGGGGGTTATCCCTTAGCGTTACCGTTATGTGATCCCCAATGCTTATATCACGACGGATGGCAAGGGGCGCAGGTAAAACTACGACAGGATTACCCAACAGGTAGTCCTCATAGGTAAGCCATCGTCCGGCTGGGGATAAAGGCGTGTCCACCAAGCGTGTTACACTGCGGTCGGTGACGCGGGGCATCGCTGTCATATCCTTGGTGCCTATGACGGTAACGGAAGATAAGTTTTCGTGATGAAGTGCGAACTCGTCTTGCAAATAGTAAAGCAAGTCATGGGTAGCCTCTTCATCCCTCGCATCCACATAAAACATCATATCGGCGGTTTCGCTGCGGTATTCCAAATTGGGTAAGGCGCGAAACCATCCGCCGCCATCAGAGTTTTCCCACCAGGTATACCGTAATCCATCTACCCCAACCAGTGGTCTGACAAGCCATGCGAGCTCAAACCAGCCGTATAAATTGAGTGCAAATGACAGTGTGGCTCGAAAGAGTGCGCGCTGGTCGGTTCGCATATTACCAAAAGGTTGCCAAAGCCCCTGATTGAATAAATCTCGTTCCTCTTCGGTTATAAACAGGCGCATATTGTACCTGCCCCCAATCGTAACCGATTGCCCCCGCTCGTTGGTAAACGTTTGACCTCCCGCACGAAGGGTACTTATGTCACCCATAACCAATTCATATACATTCATTCTGAAACTTAACTCGGGTGGGTCAGCACCTCGTATCAACCTTACTGGTGTAAGCAGACTGCCGTAAAAATAATGATCCGTAAGCGGCACATCAAAACCGTGTAAAACAGGGTTGAAATAAGGATCCCATCCTGAAGGATTCCTTGTCGAGATATTGAACATATCTGCAAACGCACCTTGGACAAAGGTGCGCGCATCAGATATTGCCACATGGCGGCTGTTTTCGATAACTTCCATGGCCTCAGTCACGTCATGGTCGGTAGTTATGTCATTGATGCTCAGAGGAGAAAGTACCCCCACCGCGCGGTAAAACGCCTCAATGCGGGTAATTTCATCTCTCACGATAAAAAACTCTGTGGCTCGCGCTACAAAAGCAAACGCCGCTGCGCCAATCAAAATTGATAAAATAAATGCCCGGATGGGCTGACGCATTACGGATTTTATGAATACATTTTCTTTCACTTTATCACCATTACCTTTCGTAGCATCTCATATGTATCCTCCACACAAATGTTAATTTATCTATTCTAGCATCCACAATATAAACAAGCAATTTATGAGCATGAAAGTCAATGCGACAACTGTACTAATTGACTAGTACAGTAATACAGTGTTTTATAGACGATAAAAAACCACAACCTGCATAAATACAGGAAAAATTGATATCAAAAAAATAATATCGGTATGCTAGCATACCATTTATAGTAGACATAAGAATTGATTTCTTTGATTAATGAGGTTTTGACGACACCTGTGAAACACGCGTATAATTGATTATATTTTCCTGTCGAGCGGCATAATAATGAAGATTGCCCTAAGTGTACATTCAATTCCATATGTAAAAATGCTGGGCTAAAATGAGGTGTATAAATGGCTAAGTACGTGTATTCTGCAATATTCGAACCCAATGAGCTAGGCGGGCAATCCCATCCTGGCTTAACCTAGAAGCAGAGCGTGAGGGTATTAATTTTTCGCAGGTTTTAAGAACGGGGCTTGAGCAAATGCTTTAGCTTAAAGCTAATTAAGAAGGGGGATTGATTATGACCGGAAAAGAACTTTTCAATAAAATATTAAATCGCACCAGCAGCAAAAACGGCTTTTGGCATGGCGTGCCTTTTGAGAAAAACCTTGAGGATATGTACGCATATTTCAAAACCGAGCCTAATCAAAATGCCCTAGGGACTGCATTAGGAGATTGCTGTCACTGGGTTATGCCCGAGGAGCATGGGATGTGGCGGCATATTGAAGATGCACAGCTTTTTAACTCTCTTCACAATCAGGGCGGGATTTTTGCTGAGTGTGAGAATATACGGGAAGTAGAAAATTTCTCATGGCCGGATGCTAGGCTTTGCGATTTTACGGAATCGGAAAAGGCTGTTGATGAGACTGTAAAGCTGGGCAAGGCTGTACTGTCTGGCACATGGGCTTGCTTTTTCCATAATGCAGCTGATCTTTTTGGTATGGAGAACTATTTTATCAAAATGTATACAGACCCGGCAGTTGTGCAAGCGGTAACCGAGCGCGTGGTGGATTTTTATTTGCAGGCAAACGCAAAATGGTTTGATATTATCGGCGACCGCATGGATGCTATTTTCTTTGGTAATGACTTTGGCAGCCAGCTTGATATGTTGATTTCCCCTGAGATGTTTGCTAAATTTATTATGCCGTATTTCAGGAAAATCACTGCACAAGCCAAAGCTCGGGGCTATAAAGTAGTCTTGCATTCCTGCGGAGCAATAGAGAGCGTAATACCTCAGCTTATTAATGCAGGCGTTGACTGCCTGCATCCTATCCAGGCTAAGGCACGCAATATGGATGCGGTAACCCTGGCTCGGAAATATGGCAAAGATATCGTATTTATGGGCGGAGTAGATACCCAGGGCTTGCTGCCTTTTGGCAATCCACAGCAGGTCTACGATGAGGTAATGCGCTTGCGGGAGCTTTTTGGCCCCAACTTCATAGTATCCCCCAGCCACGAAGCAATGCCCAATACCCCTCCTGAAAATATGGAGGCAATGGCTAGGGCGGCAAGTTACTGATGCTATGAGGATAAAAACAATTAAACACTTTGGAGGTGCGCAATGAGCAATTTATTTGTGCTACGTTCTTTCCACAGGTCTATTAGCTTCGCTAAAAAAGGATAACGACGAGACGTTTAGCGGAGCTTAATTCGAAGGTATTCACCTTCTATACTTCGTCGGTAATATTGCATTCCTTAGGCATGTGCTTTCTCATGTCTGTTCTGTAATGCGATTTGCCGGTTGGAGGCAAGAATCTAAGTGATTGACGCAGCGTTTCGGCTGCGTTTTTTATTTATATTCACTTGGAGGCTGTTATGAATAAACAGATTTTTGTATTTGCCTTTGTAGATTCGATAATCACTTTGGCGTTTATATTGTTTGGGTTAAATGTTCTTTGGTCATTTGCTGAAGCCGGTGAGGGCATTTTGGGGCTTGCCATCATACTTGGTGCAACTTCGGTTTTTAAAGCTTCATTAGCTCTTGTTCGCGGCTATCTTGTTGACTCGTTTCAAAAGAAAATAACAATCATTGTAAGTCTTGTCATATGTGGTGTTCTATGTGCCCTTTGGGTTGCTTTCGGGCATTTTTTACTCTTGGCTGTGGTTGTATATATCGCTATAGAATTTGCCAAAGAAGTTTATGGGAATAGCTATGCAACCCTTGTTGCTGAAAAGCTGAAGATTGACGAATATGTAATGTATGATTCCATCAGTATAATGGCTGGGCGCATGATCACTATTATCGGAAACTTGGTTTCAGCAGTCGCGATAACGCTGTTACCACAAAAGATAATTGTGATTATGGTTATTATTACACTATCTATAGGTACAGTAGTGTGTCATAAGCTCTTGCCAAAGAGCAATATTGATAATTCGACTGGTAAAGAAGCCGGAAAAATTAGCAGCGGATGGATTTTTGCAAAAGAAAATGTGTTTCGTAGCAAAAAAGTATTAACATTTATCGTGATTGTTTTTCTGCTTAACCTTGACTATGCTTTTATCCCAACCCTACTACCCATGTTTATTATCACAGCAACAGAGCTTACCTCCCCATTACTTTTTGGCATTATCAGGGCAGGAAACAATGTGGGTGAATTGGTTGCCTCAGCTATAACATTAAAATTCAGCAAATATGTATCACGACTGACAAAAATCGGGCTTGGAGGAAGTGTTTTAGTTTTTGCTTTGTTCCCCTTTACCTACACTGCTCCCACAGTTATTGTGATTTTATTTGCGTTATACAGCTTTTTTGATATGCTGACACAGCCGCTTTATAGCTATTTCGTATCATCGTTGCCATCGGAAAAACGCGGGCGCATATTAGGGATTGTGGACAGCGTAATCTTGATGGCATCACCATTTGGGATTTTGCTTGGTGTTATTTTGAGCAGCTTGGGAATGATTATTATGAGCGCTGGCATTGTAACTGTGTTCGTGACATCATTATTGATTGTGTGCAAATCGGAATCGTATAGCTCTGTCCGCTTGGATTAAACTTAACCCCGCCATCTCATGAGATGGCGATTTTTTTATGCAAAAAAATATTTTTAAAAAGGGGTTGACAGATAAATTTGCATCCTGTATAGTACTATACATCACACAGTAATTAACGAAACACAATAAACCGCGTCGCGAAGTAATACGCGAAAGGAGGAACTAAATTGAACCCAGCAATCAACCCATCTGCACTAATAAGCGGACATATCGACATCATATTACTAAAAATCATCTCGCTGGAAGATGGCTATGGCTACAGCATAAGCAAGGCGATTTCACAAATCACCAACAACAAATGTGAAATCAAAGAAGCCACACTTTATTCCGGCCTACGCCGCCTAGAAGCAGAAAAACTAATCGCCTCATACTGGGGCGACGAAAGCCAAGGCGGACGTAGAAAGTACTACACCCTAACCCAAGCAGGCGCGGAAAGCCTGGTAGAAAGCACAATCAAATGGGAAATGACAAAAAGAATAATGGACAAAATCTTAGCATGGGAGGCTAAAAATTATGATGAATCTCGACAGAACTAACCTAACTCAAATCTATAGCCCACTAATGGACAGGGCGCAAACTGATAAATACTACGAAGCACATGTACAAGACACAAGCACCACAAAGTGGAACAGCCTATCAAAAACCGTCAAAAGCATGACAAGCCGGATAAAGAACCTAGGCGAAAGGAGAAATAGCCATGAAAGACCATCGCATATCCAAGTTTGTGAATGATTTGTTCTACGATGTGGCAGAAAGCCAAGAAGCATATGACCAAAAGGAAGAACTGTTTACACATCTGAGCGAACGCGTAAATGACTACATGACAGCAGGGCTTTCCTTTGACGAGGCATTCGAAGCCGCAAGAGACGGGCTAGGCGACCCGGAAGAGTTAATAGGCGGTTTTGAGCGCAAGCGTGCAATCGTTGTAGATGAAGTAGAAGGGGACAGGGGAGTCCGCGTAGACCTCCGCCTAAACCTCCGCTTCAAAGGGCTCATGACGAGACTTGTACCACTTTCGCCATTCATATATGTCATCCTAGGGATAACACAAAATTCATGGATGCCTTGGTTGCCCGGAAGTGTGACGCTTAACTTCTGGATATGGGGATGGGTAATCATCCCAATAACCGCAATTTTGACCTCCGGGATGGGAGTCCACCTGATAACTGCAACATCACCGTTTATTTATGTTCTTCTTGGCGTTTTCTTCGGCTGGTGGGCATGGGGATGGTTGATAATACCTATTTCAGGGATACTTTTCTCCTCAGGCTCAACAAAGAAAAAGAAGAAAAAAAAGAAAAAGCATGTCGGCGATATTATCGAAATTGATAAAGGCGATAAAAAAATAATTGTCAACAGAGCAACCGGCAATGTTGAAATCGAGAGGTATAATTAATGCGATAGGAGTATATGGGGGGTAGCATCAAGCTGTGTCAAAACCACAGACTTGTCAACTTAAAAGCGTGAGCGTTGCGAAGCAATCCAGAAAACCGCATAGATGCTGGATTGCTTCGCTACTCTCGCAATGACGGAACGAATAGGGGTTTGACACAGGGTGGCGTAGCTTCCCCCCACTCGAAGAGCTTTCATGCTCGGTTAGTGACGGAATCGCTCGTAATGGGCGGATAGGAGTTATGTAATGCGTGAATTATTCATAGGAAATAAAATGTTTCGTACACTCTTAATTTATCAGTTCTTTTCAAGTCTTGGCGGTAGCATATTTTCTGTATTTATGCTGCTTTCCGTACATCTTATTTATCAAAACCCAATATATACAGGCATTGCAGGGTTTCTGATGGCTGCACCTTTTATATTTGCCTTTGCTGTCGGCCCTATCGTGGATAGGGGCAACAAGGTTACTATTATGCGCATAACAACGTTTTTAGAATTTGCAGTATTGGCTATGCTGATTTTTGTCCCCTTTCAAGAGCGGTTCGGTGTTGTGTTTATGTTTACAGTTATATTTATTTATTCACTTGCTGCTCTTTTTGAAGCACCTTCTAGCACAGCATTACTACCGCAAATCGTTCAAGAAAATAACATAATGGAAGCCAACTCATTAATACGAATTGTGACTATGGTGGGTGGTCTCATAATTGCATCAATATTGATTGCAACTTTGCAAGATGGCATTAACTATATACTTATATATAGCCTTTCCGCAGGATTCTTGGCTTTTGCATTTTTATTTTCTTTGCTATTGAAAGACCCCGGATACAAGAGCGAGCAAGTTATAGCAAATTCAGATGAAAACGATCTGGATCGAGCCAAAAACACGCGGCTTCTGACGCGTTCTTTGGCGACAGATCAGACCGATTTGAATCGAAATTGCTATAAAGAAAAAGCCAATTCGCAAAATTATCTTCAAGATTTAAAAGCCGGTGCGAGTTTCATCAAGCGGAGCATCTTACTGTTCACAACCATAGCTTTTGTGGCAAAACGATTCATCATTGAAACTGCTGGCATCAACATGCCTATGTTTGCAGAATACCATGTTGGTGCGCGAGGATACATTATTTTTGGCATAATGGCGTTATTGGGCGGGATTGTTGCCTCTTACCTCGTTGGCGCGTTTGGCAAGAAGTTTAAGGTAGGGCAACTACTGTTTGTAGTGTTCGCTCTTGCAGGCATCGTGCGCATTATTTTTGTTCGTGTGCTTCCAATGCATCACATAGGAGGGCTGATTGCCCTGGTGCTGTATGCTGCAATGGGCAGTGCTTTGGGTATCGTTTTTCAGTCTTTGGAGCAAACAATTCCCCCAAAAGATATGGTAGGTCGCGTTAATACAATGTCAACAACCGTAATCGCAATATTTGTCACTATTGGAGCTCTGGTTGGAGGCTTCCTGGGTAGTATCGTGCCTGTTGTAGACCATATATTCATTTATCAGGGTATAAGCTATATAATAATTGGCGTGTTTATAATTCTTATGCCCGGTATTCGCAAATTGCCTAAGATGGACGAGATGTCGCAGTTACAATCACCTTCAACCCATGAGCAACATCATCCTGAGACATAGACGGCATTTTTGGCTTATCTAAAGTCTGCTTAGGTGCATATGGTATATGCACAAAGCCCGCGTTAAGATTAGGCAGATGCGAAGCAGCATAGTGCATCGCCCCATAAAATACATGATTGCACACAAAAGTCCCCGC
>Ga0131853_10026747_pt1 | contig 10373 bp, 10 predicted proteins | sample TergutLab28metaG_FD_92764 | JGI IMG/M metagenome (GOLD analysis project Ga0131853, IMG submission 92764) | Labiotermes labralis P1 segment gut microbial communities from Petit-Saut dam, French Guiana - Lab288 P1 (version 2) (version 2) | ecosystem: Host-associated > Arthropoda: Insects >... | reverse complement strand
ATAACTCCGTAACCGTCCAAAATCGGACACATGTTTATATGAACTTTTTTGATCACAAAGACCTAGGAAATCACCTCCTGCAGTTATGCCCTAAAGTCGTGAAACACCCTGTATATGCTGTACCTTCAAACTACCTTACATTTGACACTCGCTGCTGAAGTACACAGAACACACGTAAAAGCGGAAACATGTGAGATTTGTTCAGCACTTCATGAAGACGTATGGGGGAGTGGAGGTCCAGCCAGTCACATTCTTACCTTGAGCACTATGTATGGGTGGCGGCGAGCTCTGACGTCGGCCACTGTGTCCATCAGAATAGGTGGCGGCGTGGTGTGAATGGGGTTGATAGTTCGTTCATTTAGGGCTTACGAGCCCTTGAAGACCGAAAACAAAGGCTTAGCGTTCCTTCAAAACATCTCGGTTAGTTAAATTGTCCGTTACACAGACAGCGTAGCGTGGACTTGAGTCGCTGCAGTCCAGAATTCTCTGCTCACTACACATTTTAGAGAGAAAGACAGACAGATATGAACTTTGGTACTTGACACATGTGTCTTCTAAAGGAAGACCTTATAATAAGACAAAACGTACTGGATATTGGTTAATGCTGCCACTTATGTGTACGCTATTGGTACTGCATTTGACGGTGTGACGCTATTGGTACTGCATTTGACGGTGTGACGCAACCCTCCTGGCGTTTAATTTTTATAACATATAATCGTTAAAAAAAAAAATACAGTCCAGCCATCCATGAAAGTTGTAATTTTTGTGCGTGTATTTTCATTACGTGGTGGAATGAGTGACGTCATCAGAGACGGTTACGTTGCTAAGCGGTACGCATACCATGGTGGTACGCGAAGTCTGATGATGCACGAAATTACTTGGGTCATAATGGTTTTCTCATAATTCAACTTTAGATTTGTTAATTACGATTTAAAATTGTCTCAAATGTATTTAAATTACAATAAATACACAAATGAGTACCAACTGACAATAAATAATAATATAATAATAATTTCAATTGAAAATAAATATTTTTATGAAGTGCAAACCAAAGTACGACTTGTCTGACGGCATGGCGCGTCCTCAAGTTGCGGATGGAGGAACGGCCTCCAATATGGAGGGTAGCTGCGAGCATATTGAATAAGCAGTCGCGGACAGCCGACAAGGTGTGGTCCTCCAGGTTGAGTTTTGGGTGGGGTACTAAAAACTACTCGCCGTAAAAATTTAACATGACTTGTGAACGGAATGCAGGACAAAATCACAACATGAAGGTATGAAATAAACCCTCTAACAATGAGGGCAAAGCTCAAGTATTTGCGAGCAATCCCGACAAATCAAAACTGCATGCATGAAGAAATTAACACAAGACTGCACACAGGGAATGCCTGGTACCATTCGGTCCAGCAGCTTACAGTATGTTGTCAAAATTAAAAGAGTGTAACTTGGTCTGAGGGAGAAGCAGAGGCTGAGAGTGTTTGAGAAGAGGGTTCTGAGGGAAGTGTTTGGGTCTGAGATGGATGAGGTAACAGGGGAGTACAGGGGACTTTAATAATGGCAAGCATCATAATCTGTACTGCTCATCAAACGTTTTGTGAGTGATCAAACAAAGAACAATGAGACCGGATGAACAGGTAACACTTGTGGAATATAGGAGAGGAGAGGTGTATACAGGATTTTGCTGGTGAAACTTAAGGAAATGAACACTTGGAATACCTAGGCATATATAAGAGGACAATATTAGAATGGATCTTAAAGAAAGAGGTTGGGGACTTTTAGACTGGACTTATCTGGCTCAGGATAGGGACAGGTGGCGGGATGTTGTAAACGCGATGATAAAGCTTCGGGTTCAATGAAATGTGGGGAAATTCTTGACGAGCTGAGAAGCTGCTAGCATCTCAAGAAGGCATCTGCTCCATGGAGTTGGTATATTAAAGTGTCATACAATTAATATTAACTGCGAAAGAGTCAAATGAGAGAAAAGATGTTACTGATACTTTCACAGCCTCAGTAGCGGCACGCCAGTAAGAGGGAAGGTTGAAAAGTTATGCTTACTGGCCCGAAACACAGAACTCCGTGCAGTGCATCTACACTAACTTCTGATAAACTCTAGTTCGCTTTAGTTTGTGTTACTGTCCTTGAACATTTTAATCATTCTTGAAGTACAATATTTAAGTTATAGGCTATTGTGGGTACTATATGCACCAGCTGCTCTAACGTTTCAGAAACTAGCATTGTGCCCACGGAGTGGCGGGGTATTGTTATGTGCTTATAAACAACGCTGACTGGTTGGGGTTTATAAACAGAGATGCGGTGTTTTCTATAAAATAGTAATTTAATTTGTTTATATAAATGTACACCTTCTATACTTCTTTGTCTTGTCCCAAGGAATTAAGATTACGGGAAAAGTGATTCGTTATCAAAAACGGATTATCTAAGATAATGACCACGCAGTATGAATTACGATAAGCCAGTCCACAGCCTCTTCCAAAACCATTTCTCCAAACAGTGCGATCTAGTGCTGCCTCTTGCAACTTAAAGTATCTTCTTGCGTCATTAATTTCATCCAGTAACTGCTTACATCTTCTTCCTCGTCTTACCCTCACTTCTATATTTCCTTATATCCTTCCTCAAACAACGTGTTTTGGACCGCAACTCCTACGCAAGATGTGACCATTCCAGTCAGCCTTCCTTCGTTTTAGTGTCTGCAGGATATTCGTCTCCTGTAATACCTCTTCATTCCACCCACGATCGATCCAACTGATCTTTCTCCAGCACCACATTTGAAAACTTTCCAGGTACATCTGACCTACTTTCCGCAGTGTCCAAGTTTCAGAACCACACAAAACTATTCTGGCTTAAATTTAAGTCCAATTTGCTGGTAAAAAGAGCCTTCTTCTTGTTGAATCTTTAGCCGTGGCAATTCTATGTTTAATTTCACGTGTCGGCCCACGTCTTGCACCATTCGTTACCATGTTACCCAAACAGTTGAAATATTCCACATTCTCCACTGTTTTTGATCTACCACAATCCGTATTACGGACAGTTGTTTTGAGATTCTCATTGTCTTACTTTCTTCTACATTCATTTCCACTCCACAGCATATTCCAATTTCCATTAGTCTACCAATCATGCCCTACAGTACCGTTTCCTATTTAGCACAAGTGCGTCTGCATATTTCACCATCCGAATTAATTTTCTTCCTATTTTGAAGACTCCAAACAGGTCAAGACCTTCCTTCGTTAAGGTACTTGCTGTATGGGTTGAATAGAATCGCTGACAAACAGCATCGTTGTCTAACTCCTCTCCCAATCTTCACACTTCTCGTTATCCCTTGGCCCACTCGTACTTTAACACTCTGATCCATGTACAATTTGCTGATCAATCTTCTTTCGCGCCAGTCGATGTCATTGTTCTGGAGGATCTGCATTAATATAGTCCGGTGTACGAGTACACGGTAAAATGCCTTCTGCCAGTCTATGAAGCAAGCACACAATTCTTCGTCTATGTCCAAAGTTCGTTCTGATATTATTCGTAGCAGCCCAGCTACATCCTCAGTTCCTTTTCCTCTTCCATTCGTATGTCGAAACTGATCTTCTCCAAGTACGTCCTTCATTTTCTTGTCAGTCCTTCAAGTATCCTTGCTGCTATATTTGCTGCCTGTGCGATGATCGCTGCATTTTGTAGCTTTTGGCTTCGTCTTTAAGGCAGTCGTTGTAACTTGGGCCACTGTCCAGTTTCGTGTGTGTATTGCTGATCAGCTGTGCCATTGATCTCAGACCACCTTCTCCCAATAATTTGAGTGCATCCACAGCTAAATCATCATCCCCTGCAACCTTCTTATCCCTCGTCTCCATGATAACTTTTTCCACTTCGCCGTGCAAGATGTCAGACCTGTCTGTTCTCTACATCTACTTCCCCCTTCGGGTTCAGCTTCCAGGTTTTCCGGTCGATTACCTGGATCATAGCCCAATTCTCTATCAGAGATATCGATATACAAACATATTACTTAATTAGATCTATAAATGTTCCGATAGTAGCCCCAAACTTCCTGCCACAATTCAAACAGACGTCATCATAATAAGAGCCGGAATACTTCAGTAACTGGGTTGTGGACCCACAGCGGCACATTTTCCTTTCTCCACAGAGTCTAGACCTGCCTGGGGTTCACCCAGCCATCTGTCTAATGTATAATGGGGGCTTTTGACAGGGGGACACAACGGTCTAAGCGTGAATCTGACCTCTAACGTTCAATTAATGCCTTAGTTAAGAATGGTTTCCACCTCCTGTAAGTATCTGTAGTAAGGTGAAATCTTTAAAGCCCAGTGGCCATTATATGTACCGCCAGTTCAACATTCAACAATTCTACGTTCTGCCCTCACAGTATATTTGTGTTTTGTGTGGATCTGAGAACAAACAGCAATTATTTCCCTATACAACATTAACTGACTGGTTTGTATAACAGAGACGGAGTGTGTTTACTGCGCAGTACGGACTGGAACCTTACCTATAATTCCAGTTAATCTTGGGCTTTAAATGGTTCAACAAACACTAGGGTCCCTCTGCTTCTTACATCATCATGTTAAACAAGAAAATACGTCAAACCGGCTGGTCTGATAGCGTGAATGAATGCAAGGTGTTGGCAATCCTGTTTCATCTTCGCTGTGTTTAATAGAGTCACAAGAGATGAATTGTCATCTCTAAACAACGAAGCTTTAAAACAAAAGACACTTGGATGTCTTACTTATAGCGGCTCCGGGGTCTGTCAGATAAGACGCTAGTTAAGTCTCCTTGATAATGCCAACAGCGCTCACACAATGGTTGCTATGTACATTCTCCGTTATCAGTACGGTAAATATCATCACAGGCATTTGAGAATATCCAGCATTGCGTCCAGAGGTAATCTCCAGACGGTCTTACAAGTTTTCAACAAAATATTCACTTAAACTTATCCTCTTGCAGTTCGGTTAGTTTCGAACCCCACAATATATTAGAGTGACTGGATGAAGGCATGACGACCGAATTATTGACTGCATAAATGAACGCTAGAGCGAGAGAATATATGAATGATTGAATGAGTGGAGGAATGTATGTATGAAGTGATGAACTGGTGGACATGTGACTGGCTGCACAAATAGATTAATTAATGCTTATTGCAGAATATTCATAACAACTTTTATTAAAGGAAATAATGCCTCTTTGTTGTGAGAACCATACTGTGCAGGCAAAATGCGGTCTCCATTGTTAAGTCACATGGTACATATAGTTACCACAGTATTTTAAAAGGGTAATTAATCGCGTGCCATTTTCCGAACCCCTTGTGGTGTAAGGCCACTCATTTGTACCGTCCGCCCGGCATACAATTAGCACCTGAGCGCCGAACATCCTAATGCTAACTACACAGAGTGCTTCATGCAGCAGTGGCGTAAGGAATCATGAACCGTTTCGACTTAACGCGGACAGACTTCCCTCTGAGGTAGAAGCTACCAGCTCTTTTATAGCGAGTGACGAGTTCATAATTGGGTGTACCTTAAAGTGTGACGTGCGTCACCAGGCAGCTCGGAACTGTGCCATATGAAGGACAAAGATGGCATTTAAACAGGGCCGGTTTAAGGCATTTCGGAGCCCAGTGCATAAATTTATGTGTCCTGCCTACACCCAGCCTTAAACTGACAACACAGATACAACACTGTAACAATTTACACACAAAATGGCTGACACAAACACTGAATTGTAACCAGCCTCCCGTCCCCCCTCCGAATGCTCAGGCCAAATAGGGGCGCATACGAGTACATTGGGATAGACTTTATAAGGACGCTGCATATAATGCACAGTTTTACTGGCTACAGAAAAGGAGATAAAGGCACGAAAGAGATACAGAAAGGAAGGAAGGAGATTAGGAATGAAGATGTGGAAGAATGTACTCCCCGTCTAATTCCAGCAGTTCCGTCCGACTTGCACACTGCACTGCTAACAAAAATGTTCTCACAAGGCGTTCTTTCCGAAAATTTCTGCGATGTAAGACAAGAATATCACAAATCATTCTCTAACACATTATTATTAACATCCGGCACAACTCAGTCGGTACAGTGACGATCCGGGTTTTGATTTCCGGCAAAGGCAACAGATTCTCTCGTCTGCGGCTCTAGGGCCAACCCATGGTCCGATTCAAAGGGTGCCGGCGGCTGTTGCCGCGTGGCGTCACGTTAAGGTTGAAGTTGAAGGTCACGTGGTCCTCGCACATAATCACAGTGCAGTGTCGTGCTCTGAGGTGCACAAACACCAATCTGAATTCCATTCATCAAGTTCCTTTCCTCAGTGTGCCTTTGGACTATGTCTACTGTACGTTCATGAATACTCTGCTCGTCGTGGGCAAGACAGAGTGTAGGGTCTGCCCCCCAGATGTTCGGAAATGTGACAGTACTTTGCTGTCCAGCGCTAACATAAACACATTGCTATTTGGAAGGTTCCTGTTTGTCCTTTTGGAAGAGCAACATGTAGATGAAGATAAGTGTGGAACACTGATAGAATGAAACCGACTGAGAGAAACTGACGTACGCCGATCAAAGCCTGTCCAACACAAATCTCACGTGTACTGGCCTGGGATCGACCCTAGGCCTCCGTGGTGACAGGCCCGGGACTAACGCCTAAGCCACGGCGCGGCTAAAGATCTGGAGTCGAACTAACGTGGATTATATTTAAAGATCCAGTCCGTATCGCGCAGTAAACATTCTCAGTCTCGGTTATACAAACCAGTCAGTTAACGCTGTATAAGGAAATAATCGCTGTTTGTTCTGAGATCCACAGAAAACACATAAATACACTGTGTGGGCAGAATATAGAATTGTGGAATGTTAAACTGGTGGTACATATAGTGACCACTGGGTTTTACAGGGTTAAGCATCAAACCCACACAACAGAAACATAATTTTGGATAGTCCTGTTATAAGCTCTGCCCTGTAGTGATCGATACGGGCCGGTATAATTCGTGCACGTACGTGAAGACGAGTGACATTGAGTTACACTGTGTAACAAGCCATCCAGTGCAGTGAGGGACAAAAACCCAGCGCGTGCACTTGAAACCTTTTTGTCGCCATAATGGTAGGCTGTATTGACGTAAGCCCAATCAGCAAGTCATTCAACCGAGCTCACAAGTTTTGACATATTTATGCAAAATGGTGTCGTCCACAACCAAACCCAGCACAGTCCCAAAGTTCAAACAAACTTCCCCACAGCCTGTTCACAAAATTTCGCAGAACTGTAACCGTATCTGTCTCTGCCTGCACATTCAATGCATGTCCGTCCGTCCATCCGTCTGTCCACAGGGCCGCGGTTTGGTGTAGCGGCATTCGGAAGGTGCCCGGTTTGAATATCTGCCGGATCGCAGTAAACCGTGACGGTTGCTGAACTGTTGTATCTGTATTAGACAACGAGACTTTCCTTCCATATCCTTACCAATTCATCAGTCATCCTAGCATTCGACGCCACGTACTCCCGAGCTTCTGACGGCGTGAAAGAATAAATTACAACAGAGAATCGCTGGAGGAATTTAACTTAACGATGCTAGAGACACCTGCACATCAGTGCCTTAATTTCCTGCAGTCGGTAATAGCAAAGTTCCAGACACACAAAGTCGGGAAGATGCAGTGCCGCCAGTACGACTGTCAACCTGTGGTAACCACATTAACCAATCTATGGTCACGCACGAATCTTCTGCCTACATCTTGTACCTTGAAGATGCTGGCAGCAGATTGCTCAAAACGTTCCTATTTTTCAACCAGTCTACACGGCGTCATCTTCATGGCTGCCGCAGTAAGCTGTTATTTGCCTGTAAACAATATACAGGAACTCAAGACAGCTGCTATTTGCGTCAGGATTAGAGTCCAGGTCTGTCCGATTGCAGTGCCTGACGACATGCAGCACAACTAAATTCTCCTTACCTGAATATGGAGATCGACAACGCCTCCGACACGCCGGCACCCACCGACAAGACTACGCTATCTCGACCCCCAATGTCATTGCTGTTCCTCACGATGCAACATGACAGTCGTCCGGCTCCTTCCCAGTTCTACGCAATTCACTGTTCACCTAGAAGCACAATAAACCAGGTTTTGCTTACATAAAGCAGTACGAATTTTATACACTGATTCCGAATCTGGACGTAGCTGTCACTGCCGTCGTGTTCCTTACTGCTTGAAATGTTTGTTAGTCACAGTCACAAACGCCGCGCCGCCTTAGTCACTGTGTCTTGCAGTAACAAGACTGCGAACTGTGCGCTCAGCAGCCGCGCACACAGGCTGCACCAGGGCGCACGGTCTGTACTTGCAAAACATCGGGCGGGTTTGAGCTACATGCGCCCCAGATGTAATTCAATTTACGCCCACTACAAAAGTGCGGCCTCTCTGCGCCACAGTCACTCGGTAATTTTTATTGGCATCTCTTATACCGAGTTCCATCTGAATGGCACGCAACATGTATACATTACGACCAAAATTCCATATGCGCCCTCCGGTAAACTGTCACTTACATTACACCATTGTCTTGAAACCCACTGCGTGGAGACTTCTCGTGCCGCATTTAACCCAAATCGGTCAACACATACGTAAACAGGGGTAACAATTCACTGACGTCACTGAACAAGTACTGCTGCCAGTAAGGCGACTTTCATTGAACTCCTGATTGCCTGGCAAATTCTTGTACAAAATGCTACACCGAATTTCATGAAAACCCTACAAACAGCTTAGGCGCTGACACGAGGTCGCAAAACGATGCAAGTCATCTTCGTAAAGAACGCCTAGGAGCAAATTTAAAAAAAATTGCGTGTTACAACTTTTTTAGCCAGCTGACTGACTTAGTGAGAACGGCGAAGTGTTGTCTGTCTGTATGTCCGTCCGTCCGTCCAGTGAAATGTCAACTTTGTGCTGCACCGTCACTGTAATTTGAACCGTTAAAATGCGGCTGTCACACAGGAAGGATGACAGAGCTCGCGCTGTTCCAACAACAACCACGAATCGTTAGAACCGTAACATTAGTCTAACGACTTCATATTTCAGTTCGTAACTCACAGAGAACAAATCCCGTCTGCATTTCAATGACCAACAGGTTAATGAGGTTCACAGAAATTATCACTGTTTACTGTTTAATAATCGTGCAGACATTTTGAATATCACAGCAGCTGGTACATATAGTTACCACTGTGGCCCAAATGTTTAAAGACTCTCAGAAATGCACAGTTACACCAAGCATAAGCTAGAAATGATGAAAGCGAGAGAATGGACTGGCAAAATCATTCGGGAATATTATGAAACTGCTTACAGTCGACAGGTACATCACGACACTGCGTATAGTCGGCAGATAAAATGTTTAATCTCTCGGGCTCAATCGAACGATGCCGTTAATATAAATAATAATATTAAACGATGGAGCTTTTAAAAACGTAAAATACTGAAAGCTGCAACATACGACTTAATAAAACTGTTCTCTCTAGTAAGGAGATGGCGCTTACAAAGCTTAGCGTAAGGTCCAGTAGAATGCTGCTGATCGAGTAGAGTGAGATGTTGAGGGCATGGGAGGACGTGAAGAGAAAACCAACGGCGAGAGCTAGATGTAGATGGTGACGCTCTACTCGTGTTAAATTTATCACAAATGTATTTAATGCTCCTCAGATGTGACGTCAGAACCTGACCTGGGGCCCACCCAGCCTCCTGAATGGGTACTGGGCCCTTCCCGGGGGTAACGAGGCCGGAGCTTGGTGCTGACCATCTAGTGACTTCATAGCCTGTTCTAGGATAAAGTTTACCTTTGAGTTTGCCTCGGCTGTGATGCAATGCCGTTCGTAGACCGCTTGACCCTGAAGATGCAGGCACTACGACCCTTAGAAACATCGGGAACAATACGCAATGACATGGAGTCACATTCACCAGCACACCGACTTTATTCTTACTGACTCGATGTTCGTGATTCAATGAATCAATCACGAATATCTAAATACATTTTCAACGTAAACCGCCAATTGGGTTTCCAAGAACTTGCGTAATGCCAGTTCTAGAAAATAAATCCGGCATCACGTATAACAGAGGAACGTTAATTGTAATAAGATGCAAACACTCGCTTAAAGCATCAAGTGCGAATGCATTAAGTGGGTGAAGTACAGTCTCGTCTTGTAAAGCACGAAAACAATCGGCTTGCTGACAGCGATCTGGGGGTGAGGAGGAGAGAGAAGAAACGGACTTGCCAGAAACGCGGTCCCCCCCCCCCCCCCCCCCCCCCCCCCAGGGGCGTCGCCCCCACGCCCCAAAAAAACAAAATATACTGGGGACCCAAAAAAAAAAAAAACACAACCCCACGTTCCTCCTGTTTTTTTTTTTTTTTTTACT
>Ga0131853_10026746_pt1 | contig 10373 bp, 4 predicted proteins | sample TergutLab28metaG_FD_92764 | JGI IMG/M metagenome (GOLD analysis project Ga0131853, IMG submission 92764) | Labiotermes labralis P1 segment gut microbial communities from Petit-Saut dam, French Guiana - Lab288 P1 (version 2) (version 2) | ecosystem: Host-associated > Arthropoda: Insects >... | reverse complement strand
AAGAATTGCGGTTGGGGTTGTGTTGTGTTGGTTTTTGTGGTTGGGGTTTGGTTTTGTTAGGCGGTTTTTTTTTTTTTGGTATTTTTTGGTGGGTTGGTTTGGTAATGGTGGTGGGGGGGGGGGGGGGGGGGGGGGTGGGGCTCAGTTTAACCGGCCGGAAGGATTGAGGTACACCGAGCCAGTTAGATGCTAGTGCAATCCCTTGGGTGTACATGTGGAATTAAAGGCTTGGTGAAACAGTCCTTGTTGCTAAGGTTTATCCTTTATTTTTGTCCTTTCCAATATACATTGAAGTGACATGAGCTAAGTATCTCAGTATTTAAATATACTGAGATGCACGGTCAACAAAACGTCAAAAAATGAGCTAAGTATGTCTACATTCGGAAAATAAAACAACGAAAAACTTTTTTTTGTACCGCGGCAGTCTTTTGTAAAGGGACATAACTCACTGTTGCATATACCTCGTATTAATCTCCTAATGAGACGTGTAAGGTGGGTTTTCTGACAGGTACAGACTTTAGAAGTGAGTTTAGCGCGATGATCAACTGGCGAGGATAAACACACCTGTTCTTTGTACATTTTCTACACGTATTAAATTATGACAAACATGTGCTTAGTCAACGAAGAGATTGTGATTATTTAAAGTTGCAGCGTCGCCTAAGTAAAAATCTCTCATGTCGCCCTGTCGCCCTGTTGGTGCTGTAGTCAATGTTACACTGTGCTGTGTACTGCCGTGATGTGCAGTATTCCATTCTTCTGGGGTATGGCGCCGCGTCACTGGGTAATTTGTTCGCTGTACTATTTCTTCTTTTTTTTCCCCTCTCCCTTTCTTCCCCCCCTGCAACAGTCCATCTCGGGCCTAGCCCGCCTCACAATTGACGCACACACGCCTGATATGACTTCCGAATGCGTGGTCAGCTCGTCGCACAGACCGCTACCTACACAACCCACTACAAACATTAGAGACAAACATGCGTGCCCTCAGCGGGATTCGAACCCGCGCTCCCGATAATCTAGCCGCCCCAGATCTACGCCTTAGACCGCATGGCCACAGGGATCGACTCCCAATAGTATAGCGATTCAGTTTCAAGAGAAAGACAAGGGAGAATGCTGTATGATTTTGTTGGAAGAAAAATCGTGATAGATTTTAAGATTCAAAGGCCTGAGAGTTGTTACTCCGAATCGACTGGTAAATAGTTACCGACGTATCGAAGGTGCGTAGTGCCGTCCTGTTCCTTGCTGTCGAAGAAGTGCACGTTTTCTAATTCGTGACCCTAAATGACTGAAATGTCGGTAAACATTTGCGATTCTGTATGACGTAACATCCCAGAAGACTCTGTTCTTCATCGGCACAGCTGTGGGAACAGGCTATGGGAATACACTTATTTATCTCTTGCCGTTTATTATATAAATGTTTATCTGTGACTACGGTTAAATGGTAATATTAGATTGTGTATTGTGACTGTCATTAGGAGACTTGTGGATTCGCGTAATTAGATAGGCAAATAAGTAATGCAAGGGAACCTGAGGTATACCGATTTATGTCTTTTAGTTAGCTCTTCGGTTAACCGTGGCACTGTGCGAAAAACCTCATTAGAAGTTAATGTTGCCTGTTTTATAATACTTGCAGATTTAAGGCGTGTAAATTGGTAATCTGTTCTCAGGTCTTAAGGGTATAGTACTTGAAAGTTGGTCAGAATATCCGTCGACGGTTACTGAGAAAATTATGTACTGTACCTTTTCAGCACGCACAAAAGAAGTTCGGTATCTTGTTTCTGATGTAGACATGGTCATGTAGTTGTAATTAGACGCCTTACGAAACGTGCTGGGGTCTTGAGATCGAAAAACATTGTTCTGAGCGATCACTGGTTCTAGGTACACGGAGCTGCCTTATTCCGGAAGGTACCAGTTTGAATCTTGGCAACTGTACTGGTAACTCTAGAGATCTGCGTTGTTTTCCCCTCAGCCTGTTCAGTCTCCCGGGATGTGACTGTCATACATTCCACAGAAGTTCCACTGGCACACCAACTGGATAGGTAACAACTGCCAGCCGCAATGAGGGACGCCATTTACTTCAGTTTGGAGTTCACACTCCAGTTTATGATACGTTTTAGATATATGCGATGTGCATTTAAGAATACAAAGTTTTCAATTATCTGCCTTGAAGTTTGTATGAGCGGTGTGCCGCTCTTTGTAAACGGTTACATAAACATTCTTGTGCGTAGCAACAGAACGAGCGTGGAGTGTTGTAGTACATGTGATGTGGAACTTAAAACAAGGGGTTTATTTAAGTGTCTATCATGTAACTATATGGCCTGTTATTTGTGTTACATTGTTAAGATTTATTACACCATGCCTAGCCCCTTAAGCGGCCTGCCTCATTCTTCAAGCAACAGAGGTCCACCTATGTGGATGAAGATTTTATCTTCTTTATTCTTTGTATGTGTGAATTAATTCTGTGTCAGTGGGCGGAAGTTGTGTTTTAATCCCTTGGCTGAAAAATGGCTTGTCATTTCCCTGAAGGAAAGGTATACAGAATAATAGCCTGTCGTCCAGTAGGCTTATAGCAAGAGCTGTTCTTTTTCGTTTCTCTCGATTTACCATGGCTCCTTACGTACCTAAATTGTGTCTGTAATTTTAGTCCTTACTTTTGAAGCTAGTATGTATTGTGTTGAAGTTTTATCCCATGCTTATAATTCTACCTTTTTGAAAGTACGTGTTTTATTGAGCTACCGTCCTGGAATTTAAATTCCACCCATTTTAACTACATGTTGTATTGCTTTCTTTTTTTTAACATTTCTACGTTTCGGTGTTTTTGTTTAGATAATACTGTGTCTGTTGACATATGCCGGCGACTTCTAGTTTTGGCCGTTAAAAACCGGAAGTAAGGGATTTTGGATTTCAACCGTGATAATCTTTGAGTGAAACTAGGACGAAGAAGTAGCTTACAGGAAAGAAAACGGCGCGATGTGGTCCCGCATGCAGCTGTGAGCTTTGCGTTTTTTAAAATGCACAAGAAAAATGTTTTGTTATATCGTCAGAGGACTGGACGTCGGTTGCGACGTTACAGAAACGTGATTTGGGCAACACACAATATGTCGCGAGTCATTAGGCGTAGCTCCAAATTGGAAACTGCTCAACATAGTTGTCTCCATCTCCGACAGTTGAGCGAAGCTCTTAAGAGACTGCTCTTCAACTGTATTAGTTAAATACAAACCATTCATCAGTGCGATTCGTTCAGTCTGTTTGACTTTTGTTGATTGAACGTTATAACCTTACAACATAGTGTAGTGGTTTGTCCCTTTTGCTTCTTATTCCGGAACTCAGGGGTTCATCGGAGTTCAGGACCTGCGTTTTGTGACCAAGGTTGTCGTGATTTTATTTAACTCCTTCGGGACGCAGTGGTAGGCCTACCTGCGAGACAGGCTACTGCCACCTCCTTCCAAAGCCAATCCAATCACTGTGTACAAACTTGGGTTCAGTTTATATAACGTGTGTAGTTAACGGAATTGTCGTTGTACAGTGAACGAAAGCTCATGAGAACAAAGTTGCTTGTATCGTTTAAAAAAAAAAGTTATCTTTTATGTACTGGTTTATTCTTTTTTTTTTTTTTTAACGTCGAGGTTGTGGTGATATCTCCTGAATACCACTTCAGTGGTTCGTATAACGTCTCCATGATGCAGCGATGTGCCCTTTTTCTCCTTCATTTCCCGGGAGCTAAGTGGCTGAAGCGTGGAGCTGATGACTTACCTTCACCTAGTTTCGAGATTAAGATCGCATGGAACTTTATTTCACACTGCCACACGGCTCCGTGGCACAGTACGTAGGCATGCCTTTTCCTTTTACTTACTCTTTATATCTTGGTAAGGAGATCTTGGGGTGTCAGATGGTATCACTGTTCCTTATACTGAAAAGGTCAAGTAAGCTTACCAGGTCGGGTAAGGCCGTCTGCGCGCATCGTCGATAAGCAGACTCGTCCGTCATTGCTGCTGTGTGTGACTACAATGCGAGCCGTTTTGTTCAAACCAAACACAATGCAGCGTTGCAAACCAGCAGACTATTTTGAACAGCCTTGATTTCAGGATAGGTCAGCCAGCGTTTTTAATTAGGGGACATACGAAGGTGAAATTTTCTTCTCCCAGGGACCGTGATTGGCACATTACATTTCTTCAAGTATTCAGTGCTGAATAACTGCGAACTTAAGTTCATACATACAGTTTAAAAACCTTTTATTTTGCCAGAACGTAGTTTTATGCTCCCAGACCTTGTTTTATGATGACGGAGGCTAGTTACTGCGCACGTGAATATTGTTCGTCATTGGTGCGTTTCGACTGTTAAAATTGAACTCTGCAGGCATTAAAGATCGTCTTCAGAAACGGAGCATTGACTCGAAGAGCACACAATTCCCGGCGTTAGCAGGGAATTTCGACACAATTGTCCGTTCATTAACAAAAAAACTACCCTGAACGTGCTATTCAAGTAATGCCATCAGTATTTCGTGAAAGATGAAGTAACCCACATCCAAGAATTTGTAAACATTTCCAAATCCACATCCTTGCGTTTAATTAACATTTATAAAACATATCCTTTAAGCTGGCTCAGGTGCAAGTTCTTTCGGTAGTTTCAGCTAAAGTTATAGAAAGTCGGAGTGTTTTGTGTCGTTATGAGAACTGACTGGGGTTGCGTAGGGGAAAATATTAAGAAGATGTGCGTGTAACTGTAGTGCAACAACCTACACTGCTTACCTTAAATTAAAGTAGGCCTACTTCTGTGTGTTACGACACGAGCCAGTTGTAGTACAGAAGCTGTCGAGCGTGGTGTCGGAAAATGAGTTGACATTCTGTTCTTCGGTGTTCATACCTCATTACTAACGACTTTGTACACCACTCACCTGAAATCGGAAGCTGGTCATTACGTATGAAACAAAACTCCAGCAAGTTGGGTTAATGTTTCCATGAAGTCGCTCTCTTATGTTCAGTGCTAGAGTTACTGGCCTCTGACGTAACTACAGCCAAGAGGCTGACTCGCGTAATGTCCTGCTCAACTGCTGTTAAACACGTATCTAAGCAGTGTTACTCACAAAGCGTTTCCTATGACGTAATACAGAACTGTAATATATATATATATATATATATATATATATATTCATTCCTGGCTGTGCCTTACAGTGAGGGTCCTTTATTGAACTGCGTGCATATTTAGTATTTTCATTATAACAGACAATAGTGTAAAATTTATATTAAAATAGAACGCGAATGTTAACAAACTGCAGATTGTTTTGCTACAGTTTTACGTTATTCGCGACTGACAGTTTATTTTAGATATTCAAGTATACAGAGTGTTTTTCACGGGAAGGAATGATCATTACATTACTGACTGAAATGCTACTTTCGCCTCGGTATTCATTTATTTACTTTTGGTCTGGTTTCATATTAATATACATATACGTGCATCTTGGTAACGCTTTGTGTCATAAGGATGATACGTGCGTAGTAGTTCACGGAATGTAGGCCAACGTAGGTAATTTCAGTTATTTCAAATTACGTCAGTTGAGCTGCTGAGACTGTTATTTTCAATTTAAACAGCAAAGGGGTTAACTTTTAGGAACTGTCAGTGCATTTCATATCATGAAGCGTTGTGTCTTGGAAAGTCGATGTCTCCTGCTACCACGGTCCGTTTAAATTCTTCTTAAGTTTTGTTAGTTCTTATTGTGTTATTAAGGACGATAACTAAAAACTATAGCATGTGTGCTGTAGAGCTTTAACAACCGCGTTTATACGGAGTCAATGGATTATTTGGTTCTTATCGTTGCTCACTTCCTGTCGGTTACCGCTTCGCATGGAAAGTGACACGCAGTGACCCGCGCTATCAACACAGTCGTTTGCATGATGAAGAAAAAATTTTACATTTATTTTGTTTGGCGACGAAGCATGATTTAATCTTAGTGGGAACGTGAGCTCACAGAATAACAGGTACTGATCGACAGAAAATCCCGTATCAATCCACGAAGTGCCATTATATGACGAAATTGAGTGTGTTGTGCTATGAGTACAACTAGATTATCGGGTCCATTTTTTTTTTCTGACACCATAAATTGGCACGGACATATTACTCATTCTGACTCGGTTTTTAGAACACTTTTAGTAACTGTGTGCTTTTGGTGACAGAGTAATAAGCAGGAAATTGTGGCATCCTCGTTCGCGAGATCGGAAACCACGCGTTTCTCACTTTTGGAGTATGTTAGGGGTGAAACGTACGGCGATTCAAACATCATATGAACTGTAGTACTGTTCATTCAAATAAAACGCTTGGATCCAGCAGGCAAACTGGAATAGCGGCGATCGATACGCTGCCTGCCGCCATGTAGACGGTTGGCTGTGGAGTGACCAAGGATAGAGTCTAGATAAACTAAAGATCCTGCCTTAACCGCCTTGAAAGAATTATGTGTGTCTTCATATATAAGGAATTGAAACCTAATGTTGTGATTTATTAATAATAAAGAGACAAGTAAAAAAAGGTGAAGTTCACCCCTGAAAAGGCCGTGAAGACCCAAAAGGGAAGTAGAGGCACATCTATACTCTTTCTTTAACCTCGGCGCTAGATGGGGTGGGTGGTCAACGGCACGCTTCGGCCGCTTTACCCGCGGAAAAGAGAACCGGTACCCATTGTACAGGAGGCTAGGTGGGACCCAGGATTGGGCTGAACGAGTGCAGAAAATCTATTCTCCACCGGGATTCGATCCCCTGACCTCCCACCCCTTAGCGAGTCGCTATACCGAATACGCTATCCCGTCACTCGAGGAAATAACTACCACTAACAAAGTTACAAGCTCCATACTGTTCTCAAAATTGGGGTTTACATCGTGACAACAGTTGGTTTGTTATATATTTTATAATGAGAGAGCGGGAGCAGTTTTGGGAGAACCGTGACATTGTACATAGAATCATAGTTTCTGTTGGTTTTGTGGAAATGTAAAGAAACGTGGTGGTTTCTCGAAGTGACGTGTTTGGAGATCAGAACTCATGCCTTGCAGCCGGTCGATATCGTGCGACTGCGGCGACAACTTCTCCACCAGAATGCCTGCTACCGGGAGGAATCCTGCTTCAGCATATTGGTACGAGTACGGAAGCATTCTCAGTGGCCGTGGTTACAGTACAGCAATCTCTGGAACACTAAGGGACACGTTTGCCCAAAAATGTGATTGTCGAACCTCTGTGTGCCATCAGACATACAACACTACCAAGAAGGTTGTCTGTCCGCACCGGAAAACAAAATATAAACATCTCTCGGTTTAGGGTGGTTCCTTGAAAACTACTTATTAAGTGAAAATTCCTGAGTAGAAAACTCAGTTCTAATTAATTTAAATGGGAAGAATTGACTGATATCTGATCCCCCCGCCCTAAAAAAAATTAGCCATATTCTGCCAAATTGTGGTAAAATATAAGCTGTTCACTTAAACCAAGACTTCTTGACCCCAAAATTTTGTGTTAATTGTCGTAGAAAATAGCACTATTTAATTATACGTGTAAAGTACTCTACACTACCTAACGCAGTACAGGTACAATACATAGGTTAACCTTACGCCTACGCTGCGGTTGCTTTACGTATGGGAAAGGTCCTCGATACCCATTGAATGGACCGAAGCCGACTTACTGACTTAACCTTTTAAAGCTTACTTGTTACGCGGTGCACCAACAGGTGTAACATTCAAGAACTGTACATTTTGCCCACACTGTATTTATGTGTTTTGTAGTTATGTGAGAACAAACAGCGACTTGTGCCACTTACAGCATAAACTGTTTGGTTTTTATAAACGAGTTGAAAAGTGTTTACTGCGCGGTACGGACTGGGTCTTTAAATAAAGCAGTCTGAGCTTCGTCTTTAAATGGTTAATGGCCAATTACAAGTACAAAGAGAAAATAAAGAAACAAAATGAAGATGAGAACAAAGCTAGGACTAAGACATGAAAGGCAAGTGAGTTTGGGGTGTAAAAGTGATACCAGTATTAATATGGGCAACTGGAACCATTGCAGAATCATTCAGAAAATGTCTTGAACAACACTTGGAAAACACGATGTCAAGGCACTGCAGGTAACAGCCATATGGGCACTGCGCACATACTTCGGAAAGAAGTCATGTCAAAGTACGAAACATTTAACTCGGGCAATAACAGTACATGTACCATGAATTGTAACTATAAAATAGCTGTAACGTTGTATACCCTAGAAATATGGTTTGCTCAGGTATGTAATTGTAAATACCCTGTATATAATAATAATAATAATAATAATAATAATAATGAACGTGGTCTAAGTAACCGTATACTTTGTATAATGCCTGTCGTGTGCCTTACAAGCATGTTGTCATCGTCAAGAGAAGGAACACTGTGTAATTACCAGAGATTAGGACACTTAGATCAGGTTGTGGTCTGAAAGAGGAGTGCAATGGTTTGGGCGGTGCTGGAACCTGTTACGGGCCCCGGAATGCGGATCAGATGATGATCACGTTGGGAAATGAAGTCTGTGTGCTTGGTCGCTGAAGCATGGCAGTTCCACAGGGCTGGGCACAAGAACAAACTGTTGTCATTCCTCAGCCGAGATCATTACCAGTACCATAGTCTCTTTTATGATGTAGAACTCATTTTAATCTTGTCTTGTGCGATTAGGCCTCCTGAATAACTGTATATCTTATGGAACTGTTATCGACACGGCCTGTGCCGTAAGGGATCCGTGTTAATGTTATTTTTCCAACTCTTTCTCACATCATGTGATTCTGACCGAGCAAGTGCCTGTCCGGCCACTTGTTGGCCATTATTTATTTTAAACCCGGTTTCAGTGTATATCATTTTGAACCTGGTATGAGTATACCATTCATGACCATCTTCGATAGGCTACTTCGTACCCTACGAAGGTGGATCAGCGTCATTAACGTAAAGAATCTCATTATTAAGTAGGACTGTGGCGTGTTGGGTGAAGCCTGAAAGTCGGTAGAGTTTATCTCCTACCCCTAGTTATTCCTGTGCTTTATATTCTAAGTATCATTTCCGGTGTTTATGCCTTCGTTTGCGTGAGATGGATCTCTTCATAGGTTATGTACCATGTAAACTGCATGGTGAATGTGGCTGGTTAATTTGGCAGGATGTGTTACGAAACAGTCGCGGGCTGTTTTCCTGGAGGAACCTCAGTTAGGGTAGCCGGCCTCACGACCGAGGTTCAAGCCCGAGTTCATTCGAATACTCGCATAAAGCTAGAGTGCCATCACACCGCGTCAGTCGGTTCTTCGATTTAGTGAATGCAGTGTAGTGGTACAGTTCTGTAGATTTTGACGATGCTCTGTTACGTTTGGAATCATTCACAATTTGTACTTTATCCATTGCCTTTTGTTAGAAATAAAAATCAATCAATATAGATAAAGCAGATATAGTGTAACACTGTGGTGCTTTCGCGTGAGCATTGTTACGGTGGAAACGCTTTAAGTATTAAATAATATGAACGTGTCTCTGGATGCTTGCCTTAGTTATCCGGCATGCAAATCATATCTTAATTGAGCCATATTATATTGTCATCCGTGTTCGGTCTGGCTCTGTCATGTTTTTCCACATTATTTCATAAAAGGCACGATTTTCGAGAAAAAGATATCGAACATGAAATGTGCGTTTTGGTTTTCTCTGCAAATTTTGTCTGAAACGTTTCTCATTCCAAGAAGAATTCAACGAGTTGCTGTCGTAAATGTGCATAGTCATCTGGCAAAGTACCTGTTATTCTTGTCATATTTTAATGAAATTTTGAATTTTCTCGACAGATTTTCGAAAAATGCTCAAATATAAAATTTCGTGGAAGACCATCCAGCAGGAGCCTGCAGGGAGACAGCCATGACAAAGCTGATTGTTGCTCTTCGAAATGTTGCGAACGCGTCTAAAACGTTTCGGGGACAGGGTTCGTACCCATTCTAATGCAGAAGAGTGAGGAAAAGACAGTTGGGCATGACGGGCAGAGATGTTCGCAACCTCTTGGAAACCCATGTTGCGTTCATTGGCGACATATGTACGCGTAATGTGGGGTTTAGAATAGCTTTTCCTGTCGGGCCCAACTGAATAGATGTTTCCCTTACTCTTTTGCTTGATGATGGGAACAAATTCTTTGGCAAGAAAGTTGTGTTTTAGACGACGAACAAAGTGAATATTTCCAACAAGTGTAAACTTATTTGGTAGCTCATTGTTAAGTAATGGAGGTCGGGCAGTAATAGTGCAGATATACAGGGTGTTTCACGACTTTAGGGCATAACTGCAGGAGGGGATTTCCTAGGTCTTTGTGATCAAAAAAGTTCATATAAACATGTGTCCGATTTTGGACGGTTACGGAGTTATGACCGTT
>Ga0131853_10026744_pt1 | contig 10373 bp, 10 predicted proteins | sample TergutLab28metaG_FD_92764 | JGI IMG/M metagenome (GOLD analysis project Ga0131853, IMG submission 92764) | Labiotermes labralis P1 segment gut microbial communities from Petit-Saut dam, French Guiana - Lab288 P1 (version 2) (version 2) | ecosystem: Host-associated > Arthropoda: Insects >... | reverse complement strand
GCGCATTTTCAGCGGCTTTATATGTATTGTTAAGTATTTCCATAGGATCATGCTCCACCCAGCCCTGCTCGTTGGTGATTTGGCGGTGGGGCACATCTACGCGGCCCAAGAGGTGGCCATCCAAGCTCCATACCAATCCTTTTGTAGCCGAAGTGCTTTGGTCAATGGACAAAATCATATAGTACTCACCAGCTTCCTAACCTCATTTGTGATGCCATCGGTTGTAAAGCCGTAATGCTCAAACAGCTCCGCACTGCTACCAATTTTGTATTCTTCATCAGGAAAGCCCATTATTTTCACAGGCACAGGATGACTTTGCGCCACAACGCCACAGACCATCTCGCCCAAACCGCCGTAAATGCTATGCTCTTCCACGGTTACAATGGCTTTAGTCTCCCGTGCCGCCTTGATTATAGCCTCTTTATCTACCGGCTTTAGGCAAAACATATCCAGCACGCGTGTTGAAATACCTTGCTCCTCCAGCCGCCGCGCGGCCATTTTAGCGGGATAAACCATCTCGCCGCAAGCTATTATCGTGACATCATTGCCATCACAAACAAACTTAGCTTTATGTATATCAAAATTTTCGCCTTCGCTGTAAACAGCCTCCACATCTCCGCGCCCTGTGCGCATATATGCCGGGCCCTCATGCCGGGCCAGATATTTCGTGATAAAGGCTGTAACAATATGGTCGCTAGGTACAAAAACCTCGATATTCGGCAGGGCGCGCATCCCGGCAAAGTCATGCAGAGTGGTATGCGTGCCGCCCAGTGGCCCGTAGCTAACTCCCGCCGAAACGCCGACAATCTTTACATTAAATTGATTATAGGCCACATCTGTTTTAACCTGTTCATAGCTGCGCGCGCTTAAAAAGCACGAAGGCCCAGCCACAAACACATTTTTGCCTGTGCTGGCTAGCCCTGCGGCCATGCCTACGGCATTTTGCTCCGCAATGCCCGCCTCAATAAATCTTTTGGGATATTTTTCTGCAAAGCCGCCGGAGGTCACACTTCCACGCGAGTCTGTGCAAACCATGTATAGGGATGGATTTTGAGCCGCCAGGGCCTCCATTGTGTCCGTAAATGCCTTGCGCAAGGATACTTTAGCCAAGCCTATCCCTCCTTTGCGTCAACTCTGCCTTTATTTCTTCATATTGCTGGTCATTTGGCACCCCATGATGCCATTTGATGTTATTTTCCATAATCAATCCACCATAACCCTTGATGGTTTCCGCAATAAGCACCAGTGGCTTATCAGATGAACGGTTCGTTGTAATTTCGCGGATAATTTCATCCGGCTCATGTCCATTGCAACTGCGGGCTTCCCAGCCGAAAGCCGCAAATTTCGCCGCAATATCGCCCAAGGGCATAACATACTCTGTTTCGCCGCTTATTTGCAGGCGGTTGCGGTCTATGATGGCCGTAAGGTTGCCCAGCTTATATTTTGTAGCAGCCATAGCGGCCTCCCATATAGAGCCTTCGGCCAGCTCGCCATCGCCCATAAGCACAAATACGCGAGCGCCTGTATCTTTAAGGCCAATAGCCATGCCAGTGCCTATGGAAAGACCATGGCCAAGAGCACCTGTTGCGGCCTCCACACCGGGCACCTTTGGCGTAGGATGCCCCGCAAGGCGCGTATCAAAGGCCCCAAAGCTGGCCAACTCCTGCTTATCAAAGAAACCCTTGTTAGCCAGCACAGCATACAATGCCTCCGCACAATGCCCTTTGCTTAAAATAAATCTGTCCCGGCTATCATCCTTTTTTCTGATTTTATCAACATCCATAACGGCATCATACAGAGCCGTCAAGATGTCCATACAGCTCATACTGCCGCCGATATGCCCCGATTTGGATGTATATACCATTTCAAGCACATCCAGCCGCCGGTCAAATGCGATTTTTTTCAGTGTTTGCATGGCTAGCTCCTCCTACGAGTCAGGGTTGGGATAATTTATCATCAGCTTTGCGTAAAAATCTTCCATTGTAAGCCTTGGGTTAACATCTTTATACACCCGTATTGTGCGATTGGTTTTATTATGCTCATATTTCATGTTATCATAATTGATATTAGGCGCATGGATTTCGTCATAAATGTCTGTTTTTTCGGATTCTTCCATCAAAACAGACACAGTGGGCGAATCTCCCAGCCCCCACATCTCGCCATGGGGCCAGTGCTCTATAATTTCTGCGGCTTTTAAATTAAACTCAACCATCTGCTCAAACAAATACCTGCCTATTTTTCCGTATGGCATAACCCTTACCTGTAGCTCTGCCAAAGATACAGACATTTGCTTATACACATTGGAAGGAATTTGCCATAGGGGCATCTTTGATTTCATAAGCACATTTGCCGCGGCAATGTCCTGCCAGCAATTAAACTCGCGGCCGCCCTCGGGATACTGCGCGCCGCCTATCCAGATCGCTGTCATTTTTTCACAGATTTCAGGCTTGAGCAAAATGGCCGAAGCTAGATCTGTAACCGCGCCCATCATTGAGATGTATAGCGGCTTTTCGTCATCTTTCATTGCTTCGTTTATTATAAAATCCACGCCGGGGGATGCTATAGGCGTTTTTTCATCAGGCAGTGCCCTTGGCGCGCCCTCAAAAACAGGATATTTTTCCTGAAGGTCCATTAAATCCAAAACCAAATTTACCTCATCTACGCTGGCTTTGGCAGTGCCGCCATCTCCGTATTCTCTCGGAAACATGTTAAAATGACCGCCGATAATGCCTTTCACAATAAATCTTGGGGTCATCAAATGATGGGCTACAGCGTATTGGTCATCTGCTTCATTTTTGCAGTCCGTATGTATAATCATACGGAGCTTTCTGTTTTCAGGTACTTTAAACGCATAATTACTCATCAATGTATCCCTCATTTCCGTGTGAGCTCTTAAAGGCTGTGGACAACCGCGTCGCCAATGGATGCGCCCACCACACACATGTCATCCTGAGCAAAGCGCGGTTAAACCAACTTTCTTTAAACAACGCTATTTGGCCACTCCCTTTTTAAAAAAGCCTCTTGCATTTATTATAAATTTGTGTTACCTTAATATCAATAATTAATTTAGTATATTTTACTGAATTTATAACTTAATTTAGAGGAGGTATTAAGATGATGGAAAAAGTAGCATTGTGGGGCATGTGGGAGCTTGCTTTGAGAGCAGAGCAAATCAGCGGCAATCCTTTTGATGTGGAAATTAAGGCGCTGTTTGCCAAAGACAATAGAAAAATGACGGCTTTTGGATTTTATGACGGCAAAGATGACGATGGGAGCTATATATTCAAAATCCGCTTTATGCCTGATGCACAGGGGGATTGGGCATATGAGACCATAAGCGAAGATGCTGCGTTGGACGGGCATACTGGGAGCTTCAATTGTACCGCTCCGGAGGCGGGCAATCATGGCGTGGCACGTGTCAATGGTACCCACTTTAACTATGGCGACGGCACGCCGCTATATCCATTTGGCACAACATGCTACGCGTGGATTCACCAACCCGAGGCCCTGCGCCGCCAAACCATCGAAACCCTGAAAAAAACGCGCTTTAAGAAGATGCGTATGTGCGTATTCCCTAAATCCTATGATTATAACAAAAATGAGCCGGAGATATATCCTTTTGAGGGTAATTTGGCCGATGGGTTTGACTATACACGCCCTAATCCCGCATTTTATAAGTTACTTGACGAAAGTGTGGTTGAGATGGCTAACATAGGCATTGAAGTAGACCTAATTCTCTTCCATGCCTACGACCGCTGGGGATTTTCCACCATGAGCAAAGAAGACAATCATCGATACCTGCGTTATGTGGTGGCGCGTCTTTCGGCCTATCCCAATATCTGGTGGAGCCTTGCAAACGAATACGATTTGCTAAGACATCTGGATATTCAGGCTTGGGAGGACTTTGCGAAAATCATCCAAGAAATGGATTACGTCGAACATCTAACATCCATCCATAATTGCTATGGCTTTTATAACCACAGCCGCAACTGGGTCACACATTGCTCCATACAGCGTCAGGATGTTTATAAGACTACGGAATATACAAACGAATGGATTGCTGAATATAAAAAGCCCGCCGTGCTGGATGAAATAGGCTATGAAGGCGATATAAGCTGGGGCTGGGGCAATATAACCGCCGAAGAGCTTACGCGCCGGGCCTGGGAGGGCTATGTGCGCGGCGGCTATCCCGGCCATGGCGAAACCTATATGTCAGATGATGAGGTATTGTGGTGGTCCAAAGGTGGCGTGCTAAAAGGCGAAAGCCCCGCCCGTTTTGATTTCATGATGAAAATTGCTGAGCAAATGGGGCCGATATCTTATCTGCCAAAGTTTAATCCGTGGGATTTGCCTGTTGGCGGTGTGGAGGGCAAGGTGTATCTGGCCTATTTCGGCTTTAACCGCCCGCGCTTCCGCGATTTTTATTCGGATAATCCATGGCTTGGCAATGCCAATATGCCGGAGGGCAGGTATCGTGTGGAAGTGATTGATACATGGGATATGACCATCACTGATGCCGGCGAGATGGAGCATGATAAGCTATATGTGAAGCTGCCCGGCAAACAATACATGGCGGTGAGATTGACCAAGATTGGCTAAGGGAGTTGAGAAAATGGGCATTACAGCAAAGGAGCTGGCCGCCATGCTGAATCTTTCAGAGGCGGCGGTATCCATGGCCCTGCGCAACAAGCCGGGTGTTAGCACAAAAACGCGCAAGATGGTGCTGGAGGCGGCAGACAAGCATGGCTATGACTTTACAAAGACCACAAAAGCCCAAAAACCTTCAAAGCACATCACCTTTGTGCTTTATAAGCGACAGGGTGCTGTGGTGGGCGATACGCCGTTTTTCTCCGGGCTTTCGGAGGGCATAGAGCATGCTTGCGCAGAGGCGGATTATAAGCTGCATGTGACGTATATTCACAAAGATGATGATGTGGAAAAGAAAATTGATGAAATTATATATTCTGACAGTGCGGGCATCGTTTTGCTGGGAACGGAGATGCAGCTGGAAGATTTTAGGCCTTTTTCCAATCTGCGGATTCCCCTTGTGCTCTTGGATGTATATTTTGATTCAATAGAATACGACTGCGTGCTGATAAATAACATACAGGGGGCCTATATCGCCACAAACTACCTGATTTCGCGCACAAAAAAACAGCCTGGCTATCTGCGTTCGTCCTATCCTATAGGAAACTTTTCCGAAAGGGCTGATGGCTTCTATAAAGCCGTGCGGCACAATGGAATGTCTGTTTCAAAGTCTATTGTCCACAGACTTACGCCGTCTGTAGAAGGAGCCTTTGCAGATATGTTGCAACTGCTGGAGCAAGGCGAGGAGCTGGCCACAGGCTATTTTGCCGATAACGACCTTATCGCTATTGGAGCCATGTAGGCCTTTCAAAGGCATGGAATACGCATACCTGACGACATTGCGCTGATAGGCTTTGATGACCTGCCTATGGCCGTGTATCTGGAGCCATCACTAACAACAATTCATGTGCCAAAGAAATATATTGGCGAAATGGCTGTAAAGCGCCTGATTGATATTATAGACGGGGGAAGCCATTTGCCGATAAAGATAGAAGTATCAACAAAATTGAAAAAACGCCGTTCTGTTTAAAACCTTTAACCGCGAATAGCGCGAATAAACGCGAATAAGACCAAAAGATAAGATCTTATTCGCGTTTATTCGCGCTATTCGCGGTTAAAGGTTTTGGGTTTACTTGATTTTAAGCGTAGTATCCAGCTCTTCAACAGGCAAGAATAAAGGTCTCTCCATGCCATGTGGTGTATCGGGATAATGCGTACAAATATGGAGCCTGTCCTCAAAATCCCTAAACAGCATAGAATGGCCCGCATTTCTATCCAGCAGCAGCTCTTTGTCGTGGCTCCATGGACCCTCTATGCTCCCGGAGGCCGACCTGGCAATGGCCACTGTATATCCGCCAAATCCCTTATTTCCGTAGTCCTTCACGGAGTAGCTGGACCACAGCATAAGCAGTTCGCCATTTTTGGCTTCATACATAAATGGCCCATCTGTTAGATATCCGTTTTTTTCTATGCGAGGGTCGCCGAAATCGACAGATGCTTCTTAGAAACTATGCCCAAGAGCACCGTTAGAGCGGCAATGGCTAGATACAGAATAAATTGCCCATCTCCCAGATTTTCTATCAGCAAGCCAAGCACAAATTGGCCGATGGGGGCGGAGAGATTGGCTATAGAAACAAAAATGGCCACGGCCTTGCCTACTAAATGGGGCGGGACATTGGACTGAGCATAGGTCATCACTGCTATGTCGATTAGGGTGAAGGCAAACATGATTAACATAAAACTAGCGATGAACAATATTAGCGGCAGCGCGGGGCCGGATGTTGGCAGCAGTATAGATATGGCTATAGGCGTAACCGAGAGACCTACAGCCATTATGAAATAATGCAGGCGGTCTATTTTCAGGTAATTTCTTAGGCGGCCTGCGACCAGGCTACCTATTAACACAGCGGCGCCTATGGAGGCATTTGCCATGCCAACGAACTGCTCGCTCATTCCAAAGCTGATGCGTACCGTATAGGGAAACGCTACAGACAACATAGCTTGGAAGAAAAAGACCAGCACGGTGAAAATTAAGGATAGACGCAATAATATAGGGTTTTCTTTGGTTATGTGTATAAAGCCTTCTTTTAGGTCTGCGGCAAGGGTATGAACAAAACCGCCATTCATCTCTTTAACGATGTACGGGATTTTGATGAAAATATTGATTATTGCTGAAAAAAGAAAGATGATGACACACAGACCCACCAAATTCACAACCCCGATTGTACCAAACAAAACCCCTGCCATCATGGGGGCGGCCAAGATAGATATGGACCTGATGCCCTTGATGATGCCATTGGCCTTTGCCAGTCCATCCTTTTCTACCAGCACAGGCAGGCAGGCCGATACCGTGGGGTGATATGCAGCAGAAACGAGGGTTAGCAGGGTTATTGTGGCGCCCAGCAGAATAACAGACTGACTTCCGCCAAAGAGCAGGATTGCAAGAATGCCAACAAACAATGTGTTTGCGCTGTCGGATATAACTAGTAGCATCTTTTTTGAAAACCTATCGGCGATAGCACCGCCTATGGGCATGAAAAAAACCATGGGCAAGAAGGAAATAGCCACTATAGTTGCAAAAATTTCGGCGGAGCCAGTTAGATCCAGAATATGCAGGGATATGGCAAAGCGTAGCAGGGATGCGCCGATGAGACTGATACCTTGGCTAATGACGAGAAGTATGAAGCTTAGCTTGTTTTGGGACATTGATAAAACCCCCCATAATTGTTGTTGAATTGGCGTAGAATTTTTGGTATAATGTATATTATATCACATGTACGAAGGAAAATGGAAAAATGTTTGAGCGGCTTTTAGAAAAGTTGAATTTAAAGTCAGTGAAAACTGCGAAAATATTGCTTTTTGGTGCCATTGGGGTTGTTGCGATTTTTGCAGCACTATATATAAATGATATGAGAAATACGGCTACACAGTTGGTTGAAGCAGATTTAGTTGTAGAAGTGGAAACGCACGGATATGCTGCGGAGGGTGGCCAAATTGAAATGCCGCCACAGACCATAGTGGTGTCTGTCACCGGCGAGGTACATAGCCCCGGCGTGTTTGAGTTATATGAAGGTGCGCGTATCAATGATGCAATCAATGCGGCGGGCGGCATGACATCAGATGCCGACCCAAATGCGATAAATTTGGCGGCAAGGCTGGCAGATGAGCAACACATCATTGTTTTTAACTTTGCGGATAATATGCCGCCTTCGGTGCAGGCAACAAGTGGAGATGCTGGCATTGGGACAGGTGGCCTAATCAATATAAATACCGCGACAAGCGAGCAACTGCAAGTGCTAAGCGGTGTTGGGCCTGTTACGGCAGAGAACATTATAAGGCATCGTGAGGCGCGCGGAGGCTTTGGGAGCATTGAAGAGATAATGAATGTTAGCGGCATTGGAGAGAGGACTTTTGAGGGCATACGGGATAGCATAACGGTAGATTAATTTTTCTAAGCAAAGGGGCGCGAGACATGGCGAATAGAATTCTGATTGTAGATGATGAGAAGAACATCATAAAGGGCATAAAGTTTAGCCTGGAGCAGGATGGCTTTGACGTTACTGTAGCAAATGACGGCGAAGAGGCGCTGGCGGTGGCAAAGGCCGGCACCTTTGACCTTATTGTGCTGGATGTAATGCTACCAAAGCTGGATGGGCTGGAGGTTTGCCAGAGTGTGCGGGAGTTTTCGGATACACCCATTATCATGCTGACGGCCAAAAGTGAGGATATGGACAAAATTATGGGGCTGGAATATGGTGCGGATGATTATCTGACAAAGCCCTTTAATATTTTGGAGCTAAAGGCTCGTATCAGGGCCATTTTGCGCAGAAGCGGCAAGGGCGGTATCAAGGCACAGGCGGGTAAAGGTGCGTACAGTGTACGTGGCCTAGAGATTGAGGTTGACAGCCGCAGGGTTAATATTTCGGGCAAGGAAGTAAATCTCACTGCCAAGGAGTTTGACTTGCTGGAGCTTTTGATGGAAAATGCAGAAAGGGTATACACCCGCGAAGAGCTGCTTAACACCGTTTGGGGCTATGACTATCCCGGTGATGTGCGCACGGTAGATGTGCATGTGCGCCGCCTGCGTGAGAAAATTGAAGATGCTCCCAGCGACCCTAAGTATATTCATACAAAATGGGGCGTTGGATACTATTTTAAATAGAGGACTATATGACATTAGATATCCCAAACAAAACAAAAGCCATGCGGCTGCGCTCCAGATTGAGCAGGTTTGGCCGCAGGTGGCTACTTGGCTTGCGGACGCTTCGCTGGAAGCTGTTTTTGTCGTATCTATTGGTTAGTATTATCCCTATGTTTGTGCTTTGGGGCAATACTGTTAATGTTTTGGAAAATCATCATATAGAGCAAAGAGCGCTGGAGCTACGCTTTGTTTCCAATCAAATGGCATCTATTGTGGCAGGCGGCAATTATATGGATGAAGCCGCTATGCGAGGCATCATAAATATCCAAATAGATAATGCGGCCGAAAGCCATACATCGCGCATAATTGTGGTAGATGTCATGGCCATGGTGCTTTTTGATTCGTTTTCGCTGTATGATGGCAATACCTTGGCGGGTGCCGGTATAAGGCATGCATTAGGCGGCGAACAGCATAGCGCAACGCCTGATAGCCGTACCATAACAGAGATTGCACCTGTTTTTGATGAAGAAAATGCTGTTGTGGGAGCGGTTATGGTGACCCATAGCATTACAGGTTTGGATGTGTTGATTGATGATGTTAATGGACTGACCATGGGCTTTATACTGCTGATGGGCGCGATTGTAGCCATTGTTGTTATGCTGATTGGGCAGTGGTTTATACGGCCCATGCGGCTTATTTTGTCCGCTACGCAAAAAATATCTGAAGGGCAACTGGAAGAGAGAATTAGCCTAAAGACCAAGGACGAATTCAGCGAATTGGGGCTGGCCATTAATGATATGACAGACAAATTGGCAAAAGTGGAAGAAGCGCGGCAAGAGTTTGTGTCAAATGTATCCCATGAACTTAAAACGCCGCTCAGCTCTATAAAGGTACTGTCAGAATCGCTGGTGCATCAGGATAATGTAGAAGAAGCGGTATACAAAGAATTTTTGACTGATATAAATTCAGAAGTCGATAGAATGACAAATATTGTAAATGAACTATTAACGCTGGTGCGATTGGATGAGACAGAACTGCCGCTTAATATCAGCGTATTTGACCTTAATTGGATATTGGTCAGTGTTATAAAGCGATTAAGGCCGCTGGCAGAACAAAGAGAGGTTTCAATGGAATTTACAGAGCTTAGACAGATCAACATTGAAGCTGATGAAATGAAAATTAGCTTGGCTATATCTAATTTAGTAGAAAATGCCATAAAATATAATTATACAGGTGGACATGTAAAAGTTATTCTGGATGCCGACCACAAGAGCGCGTTTATTACAGTGATAGACAGCGGCGCGGGTATTAGTGAAGAAAACCAGACAAATGTATTTACACGTTTCTTCCGCGTGGACAAAGGGCGCGGCAGAGAGCCGGGCTCAGGTGGCACAGGGCTGGGGCTGGCAATTACGCATAAGACAATATTGCTGCATAAGGGCAGTATAAAGTTGGCAAGCAAGGAAGAAGAAGGAAGCACGTTTACAGTGAGAATTCCGCTACAGCACAGGCTGTAACCAGGAGGAGGCGGGGATGAAAATGCCTAAAAAAAATAACAAAAGGCGAATAAAACGCAGGCATGCCTTGAGCGTAATAGCTCTGGTTTTGCTTGTGTCTGTTGGGCTTATGGCTCTTTTGGCTCTGC
>Ga0131853_10026743_pt1:0-5000 | contig 10373 bp, 45 predicted proteins | sample TergutLab28metaG_FD_92764 | JGI IMG/M metagenome (GOLD analysis project Ga0131853, IMG submission 92764) | Labiotermes labralis P1 segment gut microbial communities from Petit-Saut dam, French Guiana - Lab288 P1 (version 2) (version 2) | ecosystem: Host-associated > Arthropoda: Insects >... | reverse complement strand
GGTAGTATTTGCAGTAGCAGTATTAGTAGTATTAGTAGTAGTGTTGGTGGTGGTAATAATAGTAGTAGTAGTAGTAGTGGTGGTGGTGGTGTTGGTAATATTAGTATTTGCAGTAGTAGTAGTAGTAGTAGTAGTAGTAGTAGTATTGGTGTTGGAGGTGGTGGTGGTGGCGGTGGTGGTGGTGGTGGTGGTGGGGGGGTTGGAGGGGTGGTGGTAGCATTATTAGTATCAGTAGTAGTAGTAGTATTAGTAAAAGTATTGGTGGTGGTGGTGGTGGTGGTGATGGTAATAATAGTTATAGTATTAGTAGTATTGGTAGTTGTTTGTTGGTAGTATTAATAGTAGCAGTAGTAGTAGTAGAAGTAGTCGTAGTAGTAATAGTGGTGATGGTGGTAATACTTGTAGTAATAATGATGGTTATGTTGGTGGGGTGGTGGTATTATTATTTGTAGCATTAGTAGTAGTAGTAGTGGTAGTGGTTTTGTGGTGGTGTTAATAGTTGTAGTAGTAGTGGTGGTGGTGGTGGTGTTGGTTTGGTGTTAATAGTAGTAGTAGTAGTAGAGGTGATGTGTGTGGTGGGGTGGTGGTATTATTAGTAGTAGCAATAGTAGTATTATTAGTAGTAGTGTTGGTGGTTGTGGTGGTAATATTAGTATTGGTAGTAGTGGTGGTGGTGGGGATGGTGGGTCCTTGGTAATATTAGTAGTAACAATATTAGTAGTAGTAGTAGTAGTAGTGGTTATGGGGTTGTTGGGGTGGGGGTAGTATTGGAAGTAGCAGTAGAAGTAGTAGAAATATTAGTGGTGTTGTTGTTGGTAATAGTAGTAGTAGTTGTTGTTGTGGTGGTCGGTTTGTTGGGGTGGTGGTAGTATTAGTTTTGTCAGTAGTAGGAGTAGTAGTAGTAGTAGTAGTAGTAATAGTGGTGTTGGTAGTGGTGGTAATAATAGTATTAGAAGTAGTGGTGCAGGTGTGGGTGGTGGGGTGTATTAGAATTAGTAGTAGCAGTTGTAGTAGTAGTAGAAGTAGTGGTGGTGTTGTTGGTGGTGGTGGAGGTGGTAATATTAGTAGTAGTAGTAGAGGTAGAGGTGGTTGTGGTTTGGTGGTGATATAATTAATAGTAGCAGTAGTCGTATTATTACTAGTAATAGTAGCAGCAGTATTAGTAGTAGTGATGGTGGTGGTAATAGGATTATTTGTGGTGTGGGTGGTGGGGTGGTGTAGGTATTAGTAGTAGCAGTAGTAGGAGAAGCAGTACTAGTAGTGGTGGTGGTGATGTTGGTGGTAATATAAGTAGTAGTGGTGTTGGGGATGTTGGTTTTGGCGGGTGGTAGTTTTATTATTGTAGCAGTAGTAGTAGTAATAGTAATGGTGGTGGTGGTGGTGGTGGTAATAGTAGTATTAGTAGGAGTGTTGGTGGGGGTAGTAGTAGTAATAGTAGTGGTGGTGGGGTGGTGGTATTATTAGTAGTAGCAGTAGTATTAATAGTAATAGTAATAGCATTATTATTAGGAGTAGTAGTTGTAGGAGTAGTGGTGGTGGTGGTGGTGGTGGTGGTAATAATATTAGTACTAGTAGTGTTGGTGATTTGTTTGGTGGGAAGGTTTTGGTGGTGGTAATAGTAGCAGTAGTAGTGGCGGTGGTGGGGTTCGGGGGTTTTGTTAGTATTAGTAGTAACAGTAGTATTAGTAGTATTGGTTGTGGTGGTGGTAACAGTAGTAGTAGTAGTGGTGTAGGTGGTGTTGGGGTGGTGGTAGTTTTAGTAGTAGCAGTATTAGTAGTAGTAGTAATAGTAGTAGAAGTAGTGGTGGTTGTGTTGGTGGTGTTAATAGTGGTAGTATTAGTGGTGGTGTTGGTTGTGGTGTGGTGGTAATATTAGTAGTAGCAGTATTAGTAGGAGTAGTAATAGTAGTAGTAGTAGTGGTGGTGGTGGTGCTGGTGGTAATAGTGGTAGTAGTTGTGATGATGGTGGTTGTGGGGTGGTGGTATTATTAGTAGTAGCAGTAGTAGTAATTGTAATAATAATAGTAGTGGTGGTGATGGTGGTAATATTAGTAGTAGTAGTGGTGTTGGTGGTGGTGGGGTGGTGGCAGTATTAGTAGCAGCAGTAGTAATAGTAATAGTAGTAGTGATGATGGTGGTTGTGGTGGTGGTGGAGGTGGTAATAATAGTAATATTAGTAGTAGTGGTGGTAGTGGGAGTGGTGGGGATGTGGTAGTAATAGATGTAGCAGTAGTAGTAGTAGTAGTAGTAGTAGTGGTTTGGTGGTGGTAATAGTAGTAGTAGTAGTAGTGGTGGTGGGGGTGGTGTTATTAATATTAGTAGTAGTGGTTGTGGTAGGTGTGGTGGGGTGTAGGTATTATTAGTGATAGCAGTAGTAGTAGTAGTAGAATTTGTAGTAGTAGTGGTGGTGATAGTAGTATTAGTAGTAGTAGTAGTGGTGGTGGGGGTGGTGGGGTGGTTTTAGTATAATTAGTAGCAGTAGTAGTAGTAGTATTGGTAGGGGTGGTTGTGGTGGTGGTGGTAATAGAGAGATTAGTAATAGTTGTGGTGGTGTAGTGTGGTGGGTTGTTGGTAGTATTGGTAGTAGTGTTAGTAGTGGTGGTGTTGGTGGAGGTGGTGATAATAGTAGTAGTAGTGGTAGTGGGGTTGTTGGGGTGGTGGTAGTATTAATAGAAGCAGTAGTAGTAATAGTTGTGGTAGTAGTGTTTGTGGTGTTAGTGGTGGTGGTAATATTAGTAGTAGAAGTAGTGGTGGTGTTGAGTTGGTGGGATTGTGGTGGTGGTGGTAATACTAGCAGTAGTAATAGTGGTGGTAGTGGGTTTGGTGGGGTGATTTTAGTATTAGTAATATTAGTGTTAGTAGTAGTAGTAGTGGTGGTGGTGGTGGTGGTGGTGGTATTGGTAATAATATTAGTAGTTGTAGGGGTGGTGGTGTTTTTTTTGGGGTGTTAGTATTACTAGTAGTAGTATTAGTAGTAGTAGTAGTAATAGTAGTAGTTGAAGTGAAGGTTGTGTTGAGTGTGGAGGGGTGTTGGTAGTATGAGTAGTAGGAGTAGTAGTAGTAATTTTAGTGGTAGTATTATTAGTAGTAGTACTTGTGATGGTGTATTTTGTGGGGTGGTGGTAGTATTAGTAGAAGCAGTAGTAGTAGTAGTAGTAATAGTAGTGGTGATTGTGGTGGTTTTCATTGTAGTAGTTGTAGTAGAGTTGTTGGGTTTGGTGAGATGCTGGTAGTATTAGTAGTAGCAGTAGTAGTAGTAGTAGTAGTGGTAATAGTGGTTGTGGTGTTAGTTGTGGTGGTAATAGTAGTAGTAGTAGTAGTAGTGGTGATGTTGGGGATTGTGGGGTTGTGATACTATTAGTAGTAGCAATAGTGGCGGTGGGATTGTTTGGGTTGTGGTAGTATTAGTAATATCACTAGTAGGAATAGTGTTAGTGGTGGTGGTGATGGTGGTGTTGGTAATAGTACTGGTAATAGTGGTGGTGGGGGTTGTGGGGGTGGTGGGTTGGTGGTAGTATTAATAGTAACAGCAGTAGTAGTAGTAGTAGTAGTAGTAGTAGTAGTAGTAGTAGTGTTGGTGGTGGTGGTGGTGGTAATATTAGTAGTAGTAGTGTTGATGGGGGTGGAGGGGTGGTGGTATTATTAGTAGTAAAAGTAGGAGTAGTAGTAGTAATAATAGTAGTAGTAGTAGATGTGGTGGTGGTATTGGCAATAGTAGTAGTAGTAGAGGTGGTGGGTGTGGTGCGGTTGTGGTATTATTAGTTTTATCAGCAGCAGTAGTAGTTGTAGTAGTAGTAGTAATAGTAGTAGTAGTAGTGGTGGTGGGGGTGGTGGTAATAGTAGTAGTATTAGTGATGACAGGGGTTTTGGGGTGGTGGTAGTATTAATAGTAGCAGTAGTAGTTGTAGTAGTAGTAGTAATAGTGTTGGTGGTGGTGGTGGTTGTAGTGGTGGTGGTAATAGTAGTAGTAGTAGTAGTAGTGATGATGGTAGGTGTTTTGGGGCGGTGGTATTGTTAGTAGTAGCAGTAGTTGTAGTAGTAGAATTAATAGTAGTAATGGTCGTGGTTTTGGTAAAAGGAGATAGTAGTTGTGGTGGTGGGTAGTGGGGTGGTGATAATATTAATAGTAGCAGTAGAACTATTAGTAGTAGTAGTGGTGGTGGTGGTGGTGGTGTTAATAGTAGTAGTAGTAATAATGGTGGGGGTGGGGGTGGAGAGGTGGTGTTAATGTAATTAGTAGCAGTAGGAGTAGCAGTAGTAATAGTAGTAGAGTTGGTGGTGGTTTTGGTGGTAATAGTAGTAGTAATAGTTGTGTTGGCGGTGGTGGAGTGGTGATACTATTATTAGTAGAATTAGTAGTACTTTTAGTAATATTATTGGTGGTGGTGGTGGTAATATTAGTATTAGAATTAGAGGTGGTGTTGGTGGGGGTTTTGGATTGGTTATAATATAGTAGTAGCAGTAGTAGTAGTATTAGTTAGTAGTAGTAGTAGTGGTGGTGGTATTGGTGTTAATAGTATTAGTATTAGTGTTGGTATTTGTAGTGGGATGATGGTATTATTAGTAATAGCAGTAGTAGTAATAGTAATAGTAGTAGTGACGGTGGTGGTGGTGATAAGAATAGTATTAGTAGTGTTGTTGGTGTGGATGGTTGGGTGGTGTTAGTATTAGTAGTAGCATTTGTAGTAGTAGCAGTAGTAGTAGTAGTAGTAATAGTGGTGGTGGTGGTGGTGGTGGTAATAGTAGAATTAGTGGTGGTGCGAATGGTGGGGTGGGGGTAGTATTCTTAGTAGAATTATTAGTAGTAGTAGTAGTAGTGGTGGTGGTGGTCGTGGTGGGAATAGTGGAAGTAGTATTAGTAGTGGTGTTGAGGTTGGTGGGGTGGTGGTAATATTAGTAGTTGCATTAGTAGTAGTATTAGTAATATTAGTATTGTTGGTGATGGTGGTGGTTGTGGTAAGTGTAGTAAGAGTAGTAGTTGTGTTGGTGGGGTTGGTTTC
>Ga0131853_10026742_pt1 | contig 10373 bp, 9 predicted proteins | sample TergutLab28metaG_FD_92764 | JGI IMG/M metagenome (GOLD analysis project Ga0131853, IMG submission 92764) | Labiotermes labralis P1 segment gut microbial communities from Petit-Saut dam, French Guiana - Lab288 P1 (version 2) (version 2) | ecosystem: Host-associated > Arthropoda: Insects >... | reverse complement strand
CTGGAGAAGGTCGCGGCCAGCCTGTGCACGTACGAGTGCCGGCTGGTGCCGGGGCTGCTGCAGTCGGAGGAGTACGCGCGGGCGGTCTTCGAGGGCACCATCCCGCTGCTGACCGACGAGCAGTTGGCGGCCCAGGTGACCGCCCGGGCGGCACGCCAGAGGATGTTACGAGAGCGGCCGCAGGTCCCGTTCAGCTTCATCGTCGAAGAGCCCGTCTTCCGGCGCGGGTTCGGCAGCAGGGAAACCGTGCGCGATCTCTTGGACCACGTCCTGGAGCAGACCGCGCCGAGGAACGTGACCCTCCAAGTCGTGCCACTGGAGGCGGCCTTGCACGCCTGCCTCGACGGACCCGTGCAATTGCTGGAAACCCCCGAGGGACGACGACTCGCCTACTCGGAGGGTCAGCAGAACGGCCGGCTGATCGCTGACCAGAAAGAAGTCAGCCTCCTCCAGTTGCGCTATGACACACTGCGCTCGCAGGCCCTCAACCCCCTAGAGTCGCGGGGCCTGTTGGAGCGACTGCGAGGAGAGATATGAGTACGTCGGAACTCGCCTGGTTCAAGTCCAGCTACAGCGGCAGCCAGGGTGACAGCTGCGTGGAAGTCGCGGTGACAGGCCAGGCGATCCTCGTGCGGGACTCGAAGGACAAGAGCGGCCCGCACCTCACCATCGACCGCGAAGCCTGGGCACGGTTCGTTGCGTTCGCCGCGCACGCCTGAGCCTCCGACTCAGCGCGCCACGTCCGGCTCCGCACCCACGCGGCCGGCCTCGGGCCGGGGCTCCTGGCAGGGCCCCGGTCCGGCGGCCGTGTGGACGTGCCGGCCGCGGTCGGGCCGCGGGCGCACGAAAAAGGTGCCGGTCATGATGACCGGCACCCATCGTTGACGCAGAGTGTCCGAGGGGGGACTTGAACCCCCACGCCCAATAAGGGCACTAGCACCTCAAGCTAGCGCGTCTGCCATTCCGCCACCCGGACCGGGTATGACGCCGCGACCTGCGTGGTCGCGGTGACAGGAACAACGATACCAAGGAATCGGAGTGCTCCTCACCTGCATTGTGCCCGGGCGGCACCGCCGCGATCGGGCGCGGCGGCGGGGCTCCGGGCCGGCCGCGCGGGCCTGGTCCGGTCACGCCTAGTCGGCGATGCCCACGGCCTGCCGGACGGTGCCGGGGTCCTCCAGGGCGCGCAGCATGAAGTGGGCCACGTCGGCGCGGGAGATCGTGAGGCCGTGCGGCAGGTTCTGGCCGATCGCGGTGCGGTAGGCGCCGGTGAGCGGCCTGTCGGTCAGGCGCGGCGGGCGGACCGCGGTCCACTCCAGGCCGCTGTCGCGCAGCACGTCCTCCATGACGGCCAGGTCGGTGTAGTGCCGGCGCAGCGCCAGCCGCACCAGCGGTGTCCCGACGTACCGCAGCACCGGGCCCTCCCCCGGGTCGCGCCTGGGCGGGTTCGGGCGGCCCGGCGAGGGCGTGACGGACACCGGTGCCGCGCTGACCACGACGATCCGCCGTACCCCGGTGGCCTGCATCGCCTCGACGACGGCCCGGGTGCCGGCCGCGCTGATCCCCGCGTCGGCCCGCGAGCGCGGCCCCAGCCCCGACAGGACGGCGTCCGCGCCCTCGACGGCCGCGCGCAGGGCCGCCGGGTCGGGTGCGGCGAGGTCGGCGGTGACGGCCGGCACGTCGCGGGTGAGCCGTGCGGGGTGGCGGACGACGGCGGTGACGTCGTGTCCCGCGGTCACCGCCTGGTCCAGCAGTTGCCTGCCGATGCCTCCGGTGGCCGCGAAGATCGTGAGCTTCATCGGTCGCTCCTCGTGTCCGTTGCGTCGCCGTGCGGCGTCTCCGCGTGATCAACGCGGCGGCAGGCGGCCGGTTGCGGGAGCGTCCGCCGCCCGGGGTCCGGCCGAGGTGCGCGAGCGGTCCCGGCCGGGGGTGCGCGGCGACCGCGGGCTCAGGAGGCCGCGGCGCCGTCCTGACGGGGGCGGGCGGCGATCGCCCGGTGGTGGCGGACGACCTCGTCGATGATGAAGTTCAGGAACTTCTCGGCGAACGCCGGGTCCAGCCGGGCGTCGGCGGCCAGCCGCCGCAACCGGGCGATCTGGTCGGCCTCTCGGGCCGGGTCGGCCGGCGGCAGGTTGTGGGACGCCTTGAGTTCGCCCACCTGCTGGGTGCACTTGAAGCGCTCCGCGAGCAGGTGGACCAGTGCCGCATCGAGGTTGTCGATGCTGCCGCGCAGGGCCCGCAGTCTCTCCAGTGCGGCCTCGTCGCCCACCAGGGTGGTCTCGGCGGTCGGCTGGTCGTTCATCTCGGTCTGCCATCCTGGTAGGTCCGTGGTGCTCCGGTGCGCTGCCGGTTTCACCCTATGACACCCTGCACAAAGCGGGGCAGGAGCGCCCGAGGGGCGGACACCGCAGCCGGTACCCGGCACCGGGCCACCGGAACGGGCACGGCGACAGGGCTGGTGAGGGCATGGGACGGGTCACCGAGCGGCGGCGGGTACTGCGTATCAGGGACGGCGTCACCGGGCACCGTGCGGACACCCTGGTCGCCGAGGAGCCGATGGAGATACGTCTCAACGGCCGGCCGCTGGCGGTCACCATGCGCACCCCGGGCGACGACTTCGCGCTGGCGGTCGGCTTCCTCGTCAGCGAGGGCGTGCTGGCCTCGGATCAGGACGTGACCGGCGTCGTCTACTGCGCCGGGGCGACGGCCGACGGGGGGAACACCTACAACGTCGTCGACGTGACGCTCGCCCCCGGGGTGCCGATGCCGGACATCACGCTGGAGCGCAACGTCTACACCTCGTCGTCGTGCGGGCTGTGCGGCAAGGCCAGCCTGGACGCGGTGCGGACGGCGACCCGGATGCCGGCCGGCGATCCGCAACAGCCGCGGCTGACACCGGAGTTGCTGGCCGCCCTGCCGGACCGGCTGCGTGCCGCGCAGGCGGTGTTCGACCGGACCGGCGGGCTGCACGCGGCGGCGCTGTTCACCGGCGAGGGCGAACTGCTGGACGTGCGCGAGGACGTGGGCCGGCACAACGCGGTGGACAAGCTGGTCGGCCGGGCGCTGCAGCAGGGGCTGCTGCCGCTGCACGACCGGATCCTGATGGTGTCGGGCCGGGCCTCGTTCGAGCTGGTGCAGAAGGCGGTGATGGCGGGCATTCCGGTGCTGGCGGCCGTGTCCGCCCCCTCCTCGCTCGCCGTCGACCTGGCCGCCGAGTCGGGGCTGACCCTCGTCGGGTTCCTGCGCGGCTCCTCGATGAACGTCTATTCCGGCGCCGGCCGTTTCGCACGTGCGGTCGAGCAGGCACACTGACGTCTTCACGTCCGAACGTCCCGGGGGGCCCTGCTTGTTCGCGCTGAGCGCTGTCCTGACCGCACTGCTCCTGCTGGAGGTCGTGCCCTCCGCGCTGGCCGCGCTGAGCCGCTTCGGTCCCGGGGTGGAGCGCCTGGACGGCCTGACCCGGCTCGGCCTGAAGGAGGGGCGCGCCACCTGGGTGCTCACCGCCGCGGGCGCACTGCACACGCTCGCCACCGCCGCCCTGCTGGTGGGGATCTGGCACCCCGCGTACGGGGTCGCGGGCGCGGGCGCCGAGGCACTGTTCTTCGGCTGGGTGCTGGCCCGGCAGTTGCGCTTCGGCGACCGCGGCCGGGACCTGTTCGCCTACGGGCTGTTCACGTCCTGGTCGGTGCTGGTGCTGCTGGTGGCCGCGATCCGGCTGTGACGGCCCCCGGCCCGGGTGCGGTCCGGCTATGAGCCCCCGGCCCAGGTTGCGGTCCGGCGGTGAGGCCCCGGCCCGGGTGCGCGTCGCCGGCCGGCAGCGGTGGTCAGCGGCCGACCGAGCCGTCGTACAGCTCGCGCAGGATGTCGGCGTGGCCGGCGTGCCGCCCGGTCTCCTCGATCATGTGCACCAGCACCCAGCGCAGGTTGGGCGGCGCGGTCTCGCGCAGCGAGCGGGCACCGGGCCGGTCCAGGTCGTCGCAGGCGGCGACCACCGCGTCGGCCCGGGCGGCGGCCTCCCGGTAGGCGGCGACGATCTGTTCGAGGGTCTGCCCGTGGCCGGGCTTCGGATCGTCGTCCCACTGCGGCTCGTCGGCGCCGTCGTAAGCCCAGAGGAACCAGTTCAGCTCGACCGCCGTCAGATGCCGGATCAGCCAGGACAGGCTGGTTCCCGAGGGCACCGCGGGGCTGTCGGCGACCTCGTCGGGGACGCCCTCGGTCTTGCGGACCAGCGACTCGCGCAGGTAGCCGAGGAAGGTCAGCAGGGTGGTCTTCTCATCGGCGTTCGACTCCGGCGGGCGCAGGTCCCCGCCCCCGTCCGGCGTCTCTGCGGCCGGCGGCGTCACGGCCGTGTTCTGGGTCCGGTTCATCGCGCCACGCTATCCCCTCCGCCGGCTGCCGGGCCCAGCGCCGGGCGAGGACCGCACAGACCATCAGCTGCATCTGGTGGAAGAGCATCAGCGGCAGCACGGCCAGCCCGGCCTGCCCGCCGAACAGCACGGCGGCCATGGGCAGTCCGGACGCCAGGCTCTTCTTGGAGCCGGCGAACACCACGGTGATGCGGTCGGCGCGCCCGAAGCCGAGGCGGCGGGCCCCGTAGCCGGTGACGGCGAGCATCGCGGCCAGCAGCAGCGCCTCGGCGGCGAGCAGGGCGGCCAGCCGCGGCAGGGACACCTGGTGCCAGATGCCCTCGGCCATGCCGGCGCTGAAGGCGGCGTAGACCACCAGCAGGATCGAGCCGCGGTCGACCAGCCCCAGCACCTTCTTGTGCCGGGTGACGTACCCGGCCGTCCAGCGGCGCAGCGCCTGCCCGGCGAGGAACGGCGCGAGCAGCTGCCCCGCGATGCCGAGCACCGCGTGCCCGCTGATCCCCGCGCTGCCGCCGATCAGCAGCGCCGCGAGCAGCGGGGTGAGCACGATGCCGGCCAGGCTGGAGAAGGAGCCGGCGCAGACCGCCGCCGCGACGTTGCCGCGGGCGATCGAGGTGAACGCGATGGACGACTGGATGGTGGACGGCAGCAGGCAGAGGAAGAGGAAGCCGGTGTAGAGCTGCGGCGACAGCACGTACGGCACCAGCCCGCGGGCGGCCAGGCCCAGCAGCGGGAAGACCGCGAAGGTGGCGGCCAGCACGGCCAGGTGGAGCCGCCAGTGCCGCAGCCCGTCGAGCGCCTCGCGGGTCGACAGCCGGGTCCCGTAGAGGAAGAACAGCAGCGCGACCGCGCCGTTCGCCGCCCCGTCGGCCAGCCGCGCGCCGCCGCCGGTCGCCGGCAGCAGCGCCGCGAGCAGCACCGTGCCGAGCAGGGCCGCGATGTACGGGTCGAGGGGCAGGCGGCGCAGGACCGCGGCGGTACGGGGCACCGCCCCAGCATGCGCGCGGGCATGGTGATCGGGAAAGGCGCTGGCCGCTCTGACTGTCATCACGGTTCACGATGGGCGGGACTAGACTGGTGCCCGTGTTCGATCCGGTGCAGCTGCGCAGCTTCCTCGCCGTCGCCCAGACGCTGAGCTTCACCCAGGCCGCCCAGCGGCTGGGCCTGCGGCAGTCCACGGTCAGCCAGCACGTGCGGCGGCTGGAGGAGTCCGCGGGCGTGCGGCTGTTCGCGCGGGACACCCACAGCGTGGACCTCACCGAGGACGGCGAGGCGATGCTGGGCTTCGCCCGCACGATCCTGGAGGCCAACGAGCGGGCGGCGGGCTTCTTCGCGGGCACCCGGCCGCGCGGGCGGGTGCGCTTCGGTGTCTCGGAGGACTTCGTGCTGACCCGCCTGCCCGAGATCCTGGAGGGCTTCCGGCGCGAACACCCCGAGGTGGAACTGGAGTTGACGGTCGAGCTGTCCGGCACCCTGCACCAGCGGCTGGACGCGGGACTGCTGGACCTGTGCCTGGCCAAGCGGTACGGAGACGACGGGCCCGGCCGGCTGGTGTGGCGGGACAAGCTGGTGTGGATCGGCAGCGAGCGGCTGCGCCTGGACCCGCAGCGGCCGGTGCCGCTGATCGCGTTCCCGCCGCCGGGCATCACCCGGGCCCGCGCGCTGGACGTGCTCGAACGCCACGGCCGCACCTGGCGGGTGGCCTGCACCAGCGCCTCGCTCAGCGGGCTGGTCGCCGCGGCCAGGGCGGGTCTCGGCGTGATGGCCCACACCCAGGGGCTGATCCCGCCGGGCCTGGTCCGGCTGCCGGCCAGGGCGGCCGGGCTGCCCGAGCTCGGCGCGGTGGACTTCGTGCTGCTGCACGGCCGCCGGCCCACCCCGGCGCAGCCCGCCGCGGACGCCCTCGCCGCCGCGATCCTCGCCGGCGGGGACCGGCTGCACCGCTCCCTGTGACGAGCCCGCGCGACAGGCCCACGGGACCCGGAAACCCCTGACGGCACCCCATGCGGACGCCCGTTCGAGGCGGGGACGGGTGGGGCGAAAGGGGCAGGCGGGAGCCCCGAGAATGGAGCGACGGTGACCGCTCGGGGCAGATTTGGTGGAGATCGGCCCCTCCCGGCGGCCCGCCGGAGCGGGCCGGGACACCCCCCGATCGACCTACCCACCCGTAACCACGCGGCGACCTGGGCATATACCGATCCGGCCGGTCCGTGCCGCCGCTCTCCCGCTTCCGTTACGGATCGGGTAACTTACGGGCCCGCACCGTGCGGTCCTAGGAGTACAACCGTTGCGCCAGTACAGCGTCCCCCCGTTGGTCACCACACCCCAGGCGGGAGGCTTGGCGGATGCCGTCTTCGGCAACGCCGAGAGCCATGCCGACCAGGTGGTGCTCGGGCGCGCGGACGGCCGCGGCGGCTGGCTCGACGTGACCGCCCGGCAGTTCCGCGACGAGGTCGTCGCCATCGCCAAGGGCCTGCTCACCGAGGGCATCCGGTTCGGCGACCGGGTCGCGATCATGAGCCGCACCCGGTACGAGTGGACGCTCTTCGACTTCGCCCTGTGGGCGATCGGCGCGCAGTCGGTGCCGATCTACCCGACGTCCTCGTCCGACCAGGTGCGCTGGATGCTCCACGACTCCGGCGCGGTCGCGGCGATCGTCGAGCACGAGGACCACGCGATGACGATCGGCGCGGCCGTGGACGAGCTGCCGCGGCTGACCCGGCTGTGGCAGCTGGACGCGAACTGCGTGGAGGAACTGTCGCACGCCGGGCGGATGATCGGCGACGACGTGGTGGAACGGCACCGGCTCGCGGTGACCCCGGACGCGGTCGCCACGATCATCTACACCTCGGGCACCACCGGGCGCCCCAAGGGCTGCGTGCTCACCCACGCCAACTTCATGGCCGAGTGCGACAACGTGGTCGCCCGCTGGGAGCCGGTGTTCGCCACCAAGCGCGGCGAGGAACCGTCCACGCTGCTGTTCCTCCCGCTGGCGCACGTCTTCGGGCGGATGGTCGAGGTGGCGTGCATCCGGCACCGCATCCGGCTCGGCCACCAGCCCAGCATGGTCGCCGCCGACCTCATCCCCGACTTCGCCGCGTTCCGGCCGACGTTCGTGCTGGCCGTGCCGTACGTCTTCGAGAAGATCTTCCAGGCCGCCCGCCGCAAGGCCGAACTGGGCGGCAAGATCGGCCCGTTCGACAAGGCCGTGGACATCGCGGTGCGGCACGCGGAGGCGATGGAGGCCAAGGCGTTCGGCATCGGGCCGGGCCCGAGCGCCGGGCTGCGGATGCAGCACCAGCTCTACGACAAGCTGGTGTACGCCAAGGTGCGCAACGCGCTCGGCGGCAAGGTCAGTCACGGCATCTCCGGCGGCTCGGCGATGGAGCGCCGGCTGGGGCTGTTCTTCGCCGGCGCGGGCGTGAACATCTACGAGGGCTACGGCCTCACCGAGACGTCGGCGGCGGCCACCGCGAACCCGCCGGAGCAGACCCGGTTCGGCACCGTCGGCCAGCCGGTGCCCGGCACCACGGTGCTGATCGCCGAGGACGGCGAGATCTGGCTGTACGGCGGCCAGGTCTTCCCCGGCTACCTCAACAACAAGAAGGCCACCGACGAGGTGCTGCGGGACGGCTGGCTGGCCACCGGGGACATCGGCACCCTGGACGAGGACGGCTATCTGACGATCACCGGCCGCAAGAAGGAGATCCTGGTGACCAGCGGCGGCAAGAGCGTGTCGCCGGTCGCCCTGGAGGACAAGGTCCGCGCCCATCCGCTGGTCGCCCAGTGCGTGGCGGTCGGCAACAACCGCCCCTACGTGGCCGCCCTGGTCACCCTGGACCCGGACGCGGTCGCGCACTGGCTGACGATGCGCGGCAGGCCGCCGATGCGGACCGCCGACCTGGTCCACGACACCGACCTGGAGCAGGAGATACGCCGGGCGGTGGTCGCCGCCAACACCCTGGTCTCGCAGGCCGAGTCGATCCGCACCTTCCGCATCCTGTCGGCCCAGTTCTCCGAGGCGCGCGGCACCCTGACGCCGTCGATGAAGCTGAAGCGGCGGGTGATCGAGACCGTCTACGCGCGCGAGATCGAGGCGCTGTACGGGCCCTGACGCCGGGCCCGCTCGCCGCTCAGTCCTCCTGCGTGCACAGGGCCGCCAGCGGCAGTTCGTCCGCTCCTCCCGGGCGGAAGGCGTACGCGGCTCCCGCGGTCCACTGGCCGCCGTCGAACCGCAGGGTCCTGAACGCCAGCGCGTGCGCGCCGCCTTCCCGGGCCACGAACAGCTCGTTGTAGCCGTTGCGTTCGTCGGTCTCGCTGCTGGCCAGGGCCGGGGCCCCGGCGATCCGCATGGTCCACGGCGGTTCCGCGCCCAGCAGCCGCTCGGCCGCGCTGAACCCGAGGTGGGTGTGCCCGTGCAGGATCAGCGCGGTGCCCGCGCCGGCCAGGGCCCGTTTGGCCTGGCCCGCGTTGACCACCCCGGCGTACGGCGCGACCTCGACCGCCGGCACCGGCGACAGCGGGTGGTGCAGGGCCGCGACGGTCACATAGCCGTGCTCCGCGGCCAGCCGGTCGAGCACCGCGCGGGAGACCACGCCCGGGTCGACCCGCTCGAAGTCGTGCAGGACGCCGGCCACCGCCTCCTCGTCGCACTCCTCGCCGGCCGCGGCCAGGTATGCCTGCTGGAACGCGCGCAGCCGCTCCCGGTCCTCGTCGCGGGCCGCCTCGCCGCCGGACTCCGCGCTGCCGAGCAGGGCGAACCGCAGCCCCGCCGCCGGATAGCGGACGTACAACCGGCGTTCGGCGGCGTCGGCGAGGTGCAGGTCGGGGTGCGGGAAGCCCTCGAAGTGCGCGGCGAACCACGCGTGCCGGCGCTGCGGCGAGGGGTCGAGCGCCAGGTCCCAGGACACGTCGTGGTTGCCGCCGACGAGCAGGATCCGCGGCTCGCCGTCCAGGTCCGGGTGCGGGGCGAGCAGGCCGGCCAGGTCGTCCAGCCACTGGCGGGCGAGCGTGCCGTACGCGTCGTGCGGGCGGTTCACCAGGTCGCCGGTGACCACCACCAGGTGCGGGGCGCGGCCGTGCGCGCGGAGCTGCCGCACATGGTCGAGGTAGCTGTCCATGGGGGTGCCCGCGCCGGCGACGGCGGCGATCTTCCGGCCGGCGGCGCTGCCGTCCTTGGCGTCGACGTTGGCGTTCAGCCGGCCGCCGTGGTGGAGGTCGGAGACATGGTGGACGCGCAGCACCTCGGGCAGGTGCCGGGCGAGCACCGGGTCCTCGGCCAGGCGTTCCTCGCCGCGCAGGTCGCCGGTGTCCGCGGGCACCTCCAGCCCGGCCGCGCGCCAGCGGCCGGCCCGCAGCGCCGCGCGGTGGGCGGCGCCGAGCCCGTTGTGGAACCACTGCTCGATGTACTGGTGCTCCCGCTGGGCCCGTTGGGCGGCCGCGGCCAGCAGCGCGTCCGGCCGGTCGCGCAGCGCGGGCTGCTCCTCGCCGGTCTCCAGGGCGAGTTCGAGCAGGTACGGGGTGGCGAGCCAGCCGGGTTCCCGCTCCCGCAGCCGCTCCATCAGGGCGGGTGCCCAGTCGGGGGCGCGGCCGGCCATCCGGGCCTGCTCGCCGGCGTCGAGCCGCGGCGGGCGCACCACGTCCTTCGGCGCGTCGGGGCCCAAGTGCGGGGTGAGCAGGGCGTGTTCGGCCGGGGTCGCGAAGACCACGGGGATCCCGCCCTGCTCCCTGACCTGGGTGAGACCTTCGACGAGCACGGCCGGATCGGTGCCCCCGGTGCCGAGGGCGGGCTCGTCGACGACGAGCAGTTGGCCGCGTTCCACGGCCGGCGGGTGCGGCCCGCCGGTCAGCCCGTCGAGGCCGCGCCTGCGCACCTGCCGCGGGTACCTGAGGTCGACGGCGACGGTGCCGTCCTGCGGGCGGGCCCGGGCGATGCCCTGCGCCAGCCAGCTCTTGCCGGCCCGCCGCGGCATCACCACCAGCCAGGCCACGCTGTTCGGCGACCGG
>Ga0131853_10026740_pt1 | contig 10373 bp, 6 predicted proteins | sample TergutLab28metaG_FD_92764 | JGI IMG/M metagenome (GOLD analysis project Ga0131853, IMG submission 92764) | Labiotermes labralis P1 segment gut microbial communities from Petit-Saut dam, French Guiana - Lab288 P1 (version 2) (version 2) | ecosystem: Host-associated > Arthropoda: Insects >... | reverse complement strand
CCCTCTCCTCCCCCTTACGCGCCACATGCCCAGCCCATCTCATTCTTCTCGATTTTATCACCCGCACAATATTGGGTGAGGAGTACAGATCACTTAGCTCCTCGTTATGCAGTCTCCTCCATTCCCCCATTACCTCGCCCCTCCTAGGTCCAAATATTCTCCTCAACACCATATTCTCAAACACCCTCAGCTTCCTTTCCTCCCTCAATGTCAGCGACCAAGCTTCACACCCAAACAAAACAACTGTTATAGTGCTTAAACCTGACGGTACACATATCAATCACTATTCTTCAGACCTGCGTTTCCCACCCACGTTTCCTGAGATGTTAGTTAGAGGTTCGGCGAGAAATCGTGGAAGGAATACATGTAATATGCACCAATTAAGTGCTGGAATCCACAGAAGGTCGAGAAGAAACACTTCCTGCTACATACGCGGATGCGAAATACACTTTGCTGACGTCACGACACGATCTATTCCGGTCACGACGCCGCGCTCGTCTGTGGACCGCTACAATAGTCTGTCGACTAAATCTGTTTCTTTTTTCTTTGTTCCTCGTAAACGCAAAGGTGAATGATTGCTTGACGTGTCCCAGTTTTAACTCGCTGAATCTTCACTCTAATCTGGAAACGTGACGAGTGGGTGGCACAAAAGTACGTTCTCGGTATTTTTTTCAACCCACGCGTTATTTCAAAGATAAGACCTGCTGTTGTGCTAAACTGTATATTTCAGGAAAATGCAACAAACCCGCAGCGCACAATGTAAGACAGCAGAAAGCGAAACCTAGCACAACCAACAAAACACCCGCCACGGAAGTCTTTCCAACGCTATTCATGTATTCACAACTGTATCTTCGTAAAAGGTTTTCCAAAACAAAACAAAAAAATGTAAGAAGTTATCCTTTTTCCACGCCGCACGTAGCGGACATGCAAATAAATGTGGCCTTGTAGTAGGTGGCAACTTTGCTTCATATTTGGGAAAAGTTTCTTCTATTACTGATACACAGACTGTACATTATTTTCTCCAGTGGGAACAGAAGATTGTACAATAACGTCTTGAAGCAGTAGATACTTCTGTCCTCAAGTGAATAGTGCCGTTAGGCCTTCTTTAAGGAGTAAACAAGAACGCCTAATGCGGAGACACATCCACATCAGTCCGCACGTACAGTGACTTAGTATCAGAGACCAAACCGTTTCTTGGATTTGTACAAAATCCGGTACACGGTTGATTTACAAAAAGTTTTCTAATGCGCTTGAGTTTCCTGACAGTAAGAGTAACTGAAACGTAACGTGTATTACGCGGGTACAGTGCAACCGTACGATAATACTTACTTACTCCATGAAGCAGAGTCCTTCTTGAGAAGCTAACCCTTTTGCAGCTAATCAAAAAATTCTCCGCATTTTATGGTACCCGAAGGTTCATTACCGCATTCTCAAGTGACAGTCACCTGTCCCTATTCTGAGCCACCTCGACCCAGTCCATACCCCCATTTCCAGCTTCCTGAATATTCATCTCAATATTATCCTCCCATCTACGCCTGGGTCTCCCCAGTGGTCTCTTTCCCTCATATTTCATCACCAAAACTCAGTACACGCCTCTCCCCTCCCCCATACGCGCTACATGCCCCGCCAATCTCATTCTCCTTGATTTTATCACTCGCACAATAGTATGTGAGGAGTACAGATCATTAAGCTCCTCATTATGTAGTTTTCTCCACTCCCCTCTTACCTCATCCCTCTTAGGCCCAAATATTCTCCTCATCAACCGTACGATAATTCTGAAAGTAAAGAACGTCTTGGTAAAATCCCTGCACTACTACACCTAGCACGCCATGTGCGATACTGATATTAGACTAATCTGTAGGCGAGATTTGTGCGTGTGTGTGTGAGTGTGTGTGTGTGTGTGTGTGTGTGTGTGTGTGTGCAGCTTGATATTCACCAGTAACTACGTATATAAGCGCCTAAATAGAAACATTTAAAAGTAAACTATATAACCCTTTTTAAAATGACTATAACTGCACAATTATCATACCGTAAAAGGTTTGACGGACAAAACGAAATAAAACTGTGACATTTCCTATAAAGACACAAAATTCTGTCATGTGACTCGGTATGTCTTATGCCACTGACGAAAGCCAGGAAGTCGGCTACGCTACGACAGTCATCTCCAAGGACGTCGCGTAGTGTATCCTGAAGATGAAATGAAGGCCGGTAAACGGTAGACACAATGTGTCCAAGAGATGCCAGGTCACCACGCAAGATATGCTGATGCCGTTAGAAAAGTCTGCCCAATCCGAAAGTGTGTGGACACGACTTTCTCCTTCCAGTGAGCGAAGGGCAAGGACAGCCACACTGCTAGCACCGTCTCACAAATCGCAAATCCTCATCCTGTACGGGTCCACGAATCATGGCATTATGATAGAATGGTACCAATATGGAAGACACGGATTATCACTCCCAAGAACTCGGTCACATAACACATTTCCTGGCAAAGGGTTGTGGCAGATGCAGGCCAAGAGAAGCCTACTCAGACTTCCTTCACGGCTCGACATCCCCAGTGGGCCTAGGCTTCCTCATTGTCAAGGTTTCAACATCACATTCAGACACACCACACTCGGTAGGACTCCTCTGGACGAGTGATCGTCCAGTCGCAGAGACCTCTACCTGACAACACACAACACTCACGAGAGACAAACGTTCATGCCCCTGGCGATATCCAAACCCACAATCCCAGCAAGCGTGCGGCCGCAGACCCACGCCTTAAGGCTGATTGACATTATACGTCACGTTTCCGTTCCGCCGCGGAACGTCACCTTTCAGTAAAATTTTCTCGTGTGTATTTAAACGGATATGTTCACACTGACAAGAACGTCACCGTCAAGTCTCAGTTCCGTTCCGTCGCTGTCGCTGTCGCCGTCGCCGAGCGAGAATGTTTGACGGGACGGCACGGGTCCCAACCAGTCTGGGAACCTGCTCGATTCTGATTTTGAACAACACTCTGTACAGTTGAGTGTTCCAGGTGAAAGCTGAATGAAATAGTTCGAAAACTATCTCCTGTAGCAAGATACCTGAAAGAAATGTGATGGAATTAGTTTGCAAGTTTATTGATAACATAATAAGTAAGAAGTAGTTTTCGAAAAAAACATATCAATTACGCGAACACATAATAACGAGAAATGTTAGAGCTGAAATTACAGATCCACCACTGTAACTGATTAGTAAATTAAATGAGACAAAATGAATAATTTATCCGTTTATTCATAGGTTCAGAGTGTAAACAGAGAAGGACTTCGTTGAGGGACTAGTACAGAAAGTATTTGAAGAAAATACAATTTTTTTCGAGGGACACAAAAACGCCCTAGGTATCAACCTGAGACAGCATCCGCAGTACTAATGAAATATTTGGTTGAAAGTGATAAGGAAAGACAAGCAGAACCGCCTGTTGATCCCATTGACGCATTTTTCAAAAGTATTGCAGCAACAGTAAAAGTTTTTCTCCTAATCATCAAAACATTTGCAAGTCAAGAATATTTGCGATTGTATCTGAAGTGGAAATGGCAGAAATTTTACAAGAAACCAAGTCTACGCTTTCATCAGAATATTCTTCTGGCTCTCCAGATGAATCTGGGATACTACAATACCGCGTTTGTGATGCAAATTCTGTTTCAGCCCGGGCGTCAGAATCTGCGCAACTGAATTCGTCTACATCGTCCAATGTGGCTACATATTATCGACAGTTTACTTCTCATTTAAATATGTAATAAATTTTGTATTGTTGCTTGCAGCAATCTGTGCTGTTTTTATAACTTCAATAAATGTTTTTGAGTAATATTACATTATCTTGAAGTGTACTTACCGTAGACAAATTGCTAGTTTCTCCAGAGGTGATCACGTGCTCTACCAGAAGGTGACCGAACACGACGGACAGTGCGAACACAGACCAATCTGACGAAACGAAGAAGGAGCGGTGACGGAACGGAAATGTGACGTGTAGTGTGAATCGGCCCTTAGAGAGCAGCGTGGCCACCAAGATCGGTCAAATGTTGTGTACGTCAAACATAAATCCACGGCAGATGTCCGGTGTCTAATGCAAGGCAGGTGTAGTGAATCAATTACCATTACTAATTACAGCGACTCCGCTACGGCCTGGACAACTGATGAACTGTACTTTGACTTCGGGTAGCGACAAAAGATTTTTCCTTCGCCGGTGTCCAAACAACTCTGTGGCCCGCCAAACCACCTACTCAATGGGTACCAGAAGATCTCTCCTAGAGGTTAAGGCGGTCGGAGCGTGAATCTGACCAGTCACCCCCATATAAATAAGAAATAGTGGAGTTATGTTTCTTGAAGTTGTAGCTGCGACAAAATGCAGTGAAACCTTAGTGGAATGACATGCGTTAGGTTGTTTAAATCAGCAAACGATTTTGGCCGGTTTAAACAACCTGACGCAACTGTCAGCCCAAAAAGATTTTATTGCCTGAGCGGAGTTATACCTCCACTCCTCGATGTCTCCATGGCGTATACAGGGACAAATGCACTTTTACTTTACCGACACTAACCTTCGGAGAATTACGATTGCTTGCTGCTCTAGTCCCTAATTCATAACTGTCATGTTATATTCTTTTGAAACATTTAAACGCCGTCTCATGCTCCAGCACTCAGTACGTCGGGCGTTTCTACCAAAAGTTCCTAGTCATACAACACTCACTCTAGTGTTGTGTTACGTATTCATGGCACAAATATTATTGTCGTCGCTCACTCTATAATCATTTAATATTTCGTCTGCGAACAGAATGTTCGTTCCGTTCAAGTGGCGAAACCGAACTTATCGAGCCACATTTTGAAACAAGAGAGACAAAAATAAATTTCATAGCACAATGAAATTTTATTTTAGGGCTGGGCTTTATAGAAGTTTGAAAGGGATTAAATTTCTAAGCGTCAGTGGTTAGAGTCACGGTCATACACAGAGCATCCAACAGGGATGTGTCAGAAGCAATAAATATACTCATTACATCTCTCTTGTCTCCGTGAAAGACGACGATACAATCACGTTTATCCATGTCACAGCTTGCAAAGACGACCCTTGGCTACTTGCTGAAGAGATCTGACGGAGAAGTTGCGGCAAAATCACAGCCAACGGCAATACGGAATTTCATGTTTGCCGAATGAAAATGTATGTAGTGGTAATGTTGATTTTATATAAATAACTCCCACAATTAAACCGAATTCAGTTCCTAATAAATAAGTGCACACAATTGTGTGTATTTATTGGCTTAAATTGTAATAATTAATTGTAATGAATGGAATAGACTATAAGAAACCCGAATTTAATTTTCGTAAAAGGCAGACATAATTTTTAATCATAAAAGTATGTTTCCCCGCCCTTCATAAAAGTCATTTTTGTCTCCGAGAGTTCGATCGACGACACAACGGCGCCCTGTACCCAGCATTGCGTTTAAATAATTGTATAACTTGTTGTTCAATACGACAGCATATGCCATTGTTTTCATATCAATATTTGTTTTGGTGCTACACAGGCTTGGGCCAGCTAACAGACAACAACACGCCCCCCATAATCTACCTTGACAGGAACTGGGTCGTCCAGGACACGGACCCTGTGGGAGAAGTCATCACCAGGGTGAAGGCAGAAGACCCAGAGAAGGACCATCTTGAATACGGACTGGAGGCGAAGGATTACGGAGGAGCGGGTTCGACAGACAGACCTCTGCCCTTCACCATCAACAGCACCACTGGGGTAGTCAAGATCAACGAATCGCTTATCAACAGGGTTAGTTACTGGACTGGATTAGACAATAAAGCGACAATATTTCCGTTAATTTCAATGCATTTGGAGAAAAAGTGTAATTTGTTTGGGGGTCTCAGGCTTCTATGTAACTGAAAGCCTCCATCTTCAGAATAGAAGTTGAATTCTACGTACTGTGTCACCGTTTTGTTGTCATGCGCCAAACACGGTTTCCCCATTCGTGAAATAACTACTGGCCAGTCCAAACAAATTTTGTCGGACACTTTAAAAAGAGCGATTTATTTATGGTTTATTTAACGATGATGTCAGCGCAGAGGGGTTGGGTTACAGAAAATAATTAACTGGTAAGGACTTGGTAGATCGCAGTCCTGGAGCAGTTAGAGCTACTAATCCAGCAATCGCCTGGAAGTTACTATGGCCACCCACTGAAGCTTCTGATTAGTCAGTTTTCCGTTCGAGATTCAAACCAGACATGTCAGCATGCAAGTCAGAGTCATTACCACCAGAGGCAAGTCCTCTGTAACAACACGTACGTTGTCCTTGTGGCCTAAATGTACTGTAAAGGATTGTAATAAATACAAAGAAACTGCAAACACTTGAGCTTGTGGGATAAAACCACAAATGGAAATTATGGAATAAACACATAAGAGTTCAGGTGGGGATTAATAGAACCGCCTGTCATAACTCACAGGGATGTGTACAATAAAACATAAAGTTCAATTCATACTTTGCACGAAACACTAATGAAGTTAATCTGGTTAATGGCGCCGAGGAAAATTATCGTTGTTTACTTTGTGAACCAAACGGAATTCTTTGGGCGAAATATCCTGTTCTTTGACTTCAAACCAGACAGTGCGCTCACATATGAACACCACTGGCCACTAAATAGTTAACAAAGCATGCCAACAGATCGCACTGGCAAAAAGGTTTGGCAGCTGCTTAGTGTAACCAGACACTGGCTGAACCAAACACGCATCAACTGAAATCTTACATTTACTTTGTAGAGTCAAAGACGATTTGATGAATGACATACAAACGCCGAATGACACACATTGAATATCCACCCACTGCATTAGGTAAAGACAGAATCGCTTTTGGCATAGCACAAATAATTTCTGTAAAGATGTAAAACAGGATTCCAGTCCTCTGTGATCTCAGGCCGTACAATCGCGTGACTGGATCCGGCCGTTTAGAAGGACCTTGTTGTCGACATCTTCAAGATGTTAGCAATGTAATAAGAAATTCTTTATGTCTAGGAGTCCAAGAATAAAGCTTTTCTAACTGCTTACCCTCGAAGATCAAAACAAAAGATCCTTCGTAGTGTTGGGAACCACTCAGCCAACAGGACAGTATCACTTACGAGAAGACTGGGATCCTCAATCATAACTCTGTAAAAACTTCAAATCTCGCAAGCAAAAGCTGTCTTACAAAGGTGCTGGCAATAATAAAACAATGCTGACATTATCATAATTGCATCTAGCAATCATCCGTGTCACTCTGAACACACTAATAAAAATAGCACAATCTTTGCCCATTTTAGGACTCAAAAATTCAAAGAATGTTTCCGAAATCCCTCTTGTGTATTTTACTACCAGGTAAAACCAGGAAATTTAGATCTGCAACGTACGTAACTGCTTCTTAAATATCGTCAGGAAAATTAGGATCTAACTGACTATTACATCAGTTATTACGGTGACCCATAACTAAAAAAAGGAAACGTCTGCGTCTAACGTCATCGGGTATGAAAATCAAGCAGACAGAAATAACAGTGGGTGAAAGAGAGGCACTTTACAGCACTGCAAAAAATATAAACGTCTCAGCAGAAACGTGAAAAAGCACCCAGGTGTGAAACAGAATGCTTTTGATGTTCTTCAGATTGTCCCAATAAAAACGGTTACAAGTTAATGGGGTGTTCCTGTTTGACTCAATAGACAACATTTCTGTCTCAGTTCCAATACAAAGTGTATTGACAAAATTGCACAGCGAATTTTACATTGTGTGCACCAGACCACCCCACCCCCTCCCCTCCAAAAAAAATATCCATTGGTAATGCAGGGCACAATTAGCCTTACAAATATGTGTATTTTAATTCTAGACAACAGGAACATTTCATGACAAACTAAAAAAAAAATTAATCCAAACCCTTAAGTAGGGAAGGAAGACATAAATAGTCATTAATAGAAAGTAATAATGATACAGAGTATCAGACTGTATTTTCACTAGAAAGGCAAATCGGTATGTACCTGACAAGAATAAATGGCTGCATCAGGAAAAAACATTCACATTACTTCTTCCCTTCAATAGCAGACAACACAAAACAAACCCTGCTTAATCATAAAGAAACGTTTCTACTCAGTCACGTCTGTGCCCTGTGATGGAAGCAAAACTTCTTAAATGAGATGCACTTACACTATAAAGCAACTGTTACTGAAGACGCGGGCTTTCAATTTCGGGGCGTTAAAAGTCTAAAATATCATCTGGCGAAAATATTTCTAGTAAAATGAAAATACATAACATTATTTGAGGTTAGGATATAAGCAACTTCTGTTGTTATTGATAACAGACTAGATGTGTATCATTTCATTTCCCTGCAGTAACTTTTTTTTTTAGTTCTGTTTAGTAGGAACTACGATGGCCTGGGATTAAGCAATTAATTTAGCATTCAATCAACACAGCATCATTCTGTCTACAGAATATGAAGACTTGAATGAAAGTAAATGCACTGCATGTGACCTATAGCTTTCATTAAATCAGTAATAATTAAATGGAAGTTAATTATATGTGAAAGGTCAAGATCCCGTACGAGAAAATCTAAAGTGAAAATTAATATATATTTCATCTGTGTTCATTTATTTCCTTCAGGTCCGGCATTTAGAGAAGGCATTACGCATCCGCCATGTACAATGCCGTAAAATTCCTACAGCTAATGCAACTTTGCACAGTATAAAATAGCGCTTTCATAAACAAACTTCCGTACTCACCGTTGATCCCAGAGGAGGCAACATAATGCAGGGCGAAATGTCTCCCAGTATACTTCACCAACGCCAGTTTGATATGTAGGCCTCTCTAGTTCATGGAAAATATTTCACAATACGGTGACCACAGTAGCTGAACGAAGGTTAATGTTTTACTACAACGAACATATAATGTAACTTACAGCCTATCAAATCCCCCACCCGTGTCAATGAATTTGATATTCGGTAAGTATGGCTGCTAACTCGGAAAAAAAAACGATTCTTTCTCTTACACTGTAGCACACTACCACCTCAGTCTGGTGATGTCTGCACTGAATCATGTAATGCCAACGACGAATATGAACGTTAGTATTCGTCGACAAGCTGCAAAGCTCCACAGAACACATTAGAATATAAAACACAAAACACATACATTACATTCCCTCCAAATTCACAACGCCAAAACTGATCCGCTCACACAACCTTGCCATTCACCGATATAGCACTCACACTAACCCCCACACCACGGCTGTTCAGAAAGACGAATTATGCAATGTGTTCGCTGCTCAGGTTTCTGCAGCGGGTGCTTTCATTGCACCGTTAGCGAAACGTGGTCTCAAGTTTCACTGTACTTGGTAAAGGGTTGATGATTCATGTGGAGTGAACAAAGTAAATGGCAATGCACATCCCATACGCAACAAATAAAACTAGTCACACGGTTGCACGGATTGCACATTTTAATTTAAGAATGCCATGTGTACTCACATTACAGTGTTTTGTGGGGTAATATGGGACAGATAAGGCCAAGACGCAATTTACCGTACCCAACAACCCACAACACTGGTGCCAACTTATGCGAACAAATCAACAGTTTTTGGCATTCTTAACGAACCACAAAAAAAGCCCAATGTGGAGACCATGTCCGTCCGCCCCTCAGTCTGTTACCTAGTATCAGTGACCAAACCGTTTGTCGGAGATTCACAAATTCAGTATTTTGATGTTCTTTAAGAGAAGTTGTTGTGCAAACGTTATGACATCGGGGCAATGAAGGCTATACTTTTCTAGGGATGTGAACGAATTTCTTTCTGTACTTTCCACATTTATTATCCATATGGGTGAAATTCGAATAACGGATATGCACATAATACTGTTCAGGAATTGTGAGTTTTGGAGAAATCGGCGCAGGAAAGGCCGTACTTTTCTTACGAGCGTAAGTGAAATTACTCTGTGCGGGTACCGTATAAACGTACGACATTTTGAAAGTAAAGAACGTGTTGGTAAAGTCTGTTAATTACGTCACGGACACACCATCTGCAATGCTGTTATCAGAAACGAATGAGGCAGAGTTATCGGAATTTGTCTGAATTCTATTGACAGTAAAACACTGTTCCAAATATTTTTGAAGAAAACCACGCAACCTACTTAGGCGTACCCGCGAAGCAGTACTAATCTGTCTTAAGCAACCGCCCGACAATGCCGCTTGTTGAAATGCACTTCTCTTCAGAGTCACGTTCTAATAGTTATTCTATGTGGACAAAGTAAGCGGAAGTTGGGTTGGGGGGGGGGGGGGGGCCGCCCCTTGAAAAAACGTTCTTTTTCCCCCAAAAAAAAAGGTTTTTTATTACCCCGTTTTTGCCCGGGGCAAAAAGTTTTTAAAT
>Ga0131853_10026739_pt1 | contig 10374 bp, 6 predicted proteins | sample TergutLab28metaG_FD_92764 | JGI IMG/M metagenome (GOLD analysis project Ga0131853, IMG submission 92764) | Labiotermes labralis P1 segment gut microbial communities from Petit-Saut dam, French Guiana - Lab288 P1 (version 2) (version 2) | ecosystem: Host-associated > Arthropoda: Insects >... | reverse complement strand
TGAATTCAAGTCGGAATGATTAATGTAGTAGGATTTCCCTTCATGGAAAGTAAGTGTCTTTATTCTGCTCTGTGTTTTATTGATTGGCATACAAAAAACGGATTATCATCAGGAAAGTGTTTTACGTCTCCCGGTCCTCCTGACGTTATTAGGAAAATGAAAAAGCACCAATGGATAGTTAGTATCGTTTAAACCTGTCATTCCTTTTTCGGGTAAGTATCGTCTGTTGCAGCATGAACGCACTCTAATTAGCAACTTGCGATAGTTGATAAGAACTGGCGGATGTGCGTTGGTAGGTGAACCGGATGGAACAATGCTGAAGCCGGTGTATGATCTTCATATCTTAAGATGACATTTCCTTTATCTGCATAAACAAACATTAGATTGTGTCCTCCGGAAGTCGACGCCTGTCTCGGAGAGTACGTAAATCTCTCTGTCCGTCAGTTGTTCCACATATATCAACTCTGTTCCCACTGGACGGATTTAAGTGTAAATGAGTTTGAAGGCCATTATAAAAACCTGTTAAGCCAACTCAAAATTAGGTCAAAATCGGAAAATTTTATCGGGCAATTTACATGTTTTTTGTTATCCATAACAGAAAGAAAGAATTTACAGCCCTACAACAACGCCAAGAAACCAGTTGTTCAGTTTAATGACGGAACTAAACTATTTTATATTGTTGACTGTGACGAAATAATACACAGGGAAGGCATTGTCGTATATAAAATGTTAAACGTTTTTCTACACATGTACTGCAATAATGCATGATATTCTTATGCACATTGCTATTTTTTTGTTTGTATTCGTTTTTCACAGTTTCACACATCGTTTTCCAGACCAACTAAAATGACTTATTGATTCGTGGTTATCCTCAATTTCTCAAGTAAACGTCGGTATAATAATAAATATTTAAGTCCAACTGCTCCCTTCCACATGGTTTCCAAATCATTTTTCACTGTTTTTTTTTCCATTCCATTTTATAGTTTCTGAGGTATCAAAATAACACATAATTTAACAACGAGTAAATAAATAAACAAATAAAGTCCCCATTCATTATCATCATCATCATCATCATCTTCATCATCATTAAGTATTATGTCTTGCTTAATCATCCATAGCATCTTCGAAATTCAGTTGTTTACAGAAATCTATCCATTTTTTCACTTTCGATTTCGAGGTACCTTCTATTTCCCTTGAAGTTATAGTAGCTGCTTACGTCTTCTCACCCATCTTTTCTTCATTTATTTCTTCCTATCTACATTTCCTTCAATTGAGTGCTTTAGAGCGCAATTCAAAAGCAAGATGTAATCCATGCATTTAACAATCCTAATTTTTTACTGTACGTAGGACATTTTTTAGATATTTCCCAGGCTTCTCACTCCTCAAATTAGAATATTTAGAATATTTCTGTGCTACACCATTTCCACATAAACTCCAATTACTTCGTTAGTGATTTTCTACTCTTGAAACGTACCCAATTCATATTGTTTTCTTAGATTTACTTTCATCTGCAAGTATTATGTAACAAAATAATTTCTCTAAATTCTATAAAATATCCTAATGAATTAATAAGTTAATATTTGTATAATTCATTTATTCTCCTCTGCCTATCTAAAGGACTTAAATTTTTGGAGCTGTTTGATCAGTAAGTGTCTCTTTTTTGACAGGATTTTGATAGATGAAAACGGTTTCAGAACCAAAATCTTTGTAACTGTACCTGCGTGTAACTTCGTAGATTCCGCCTTTCTAACTTCATATTTGTATTGCGTCAGCAACTACATTTAGGCACTTGGCCGTTTTTACTGGCAATTTCATTTCGTATATCTTTTTCATCTTTTACCCTCTATTCTATCATAAACTATTTTCTCAATCGTATACCCCTTACGACACCACCTACCTCATAACTTCATATTTCTATCTGGCCCACCACTTCAATCTCCTGCCGTACCATCCCTTCTAACATATAGTGCGTAATACCCATTATTTAGGTGCAGATTACTTTTCTTGAAAACACTGAAAAAGGAGACAGAAACCTTCACCGAAACATGAAGACAGTAAACTAATAATATAAGGCGTCATATTTCAGATGGCTTGAATTTATATCAATATAGCTTTGAAAATATCAAGTATTCTTCTAGGTTAAAATTGTCTAGAATAGCGCATATCTCTTTTTACAGTTTTCTCTATATGCATTTTATTTTAATCCTTCTCATGCCTATAATGAGACTGAAAAATTTAGTGTGTAGTAATCTTTATTATTTTATGTGGAAATTAGACTTTAACCTGCTAAGTAACCATAGTAGTAATAGATGAATTTATGCTATAAGAAATTAACTAATGGAAATAGAGATTCAGATTCTTTAGCTACGTAGGTATAGAGTCAAAGACTTGTATTGCACGAGAGGAAATAAATCTTGTATTGATGCAAATGAAATAAAAAAGCAAGAAAACCTCCCTTCAAGAATTTTCTTGCAACCTGTTTCACCTATTTATGCTCAGGTACTGTGGTTTCTACTGGGCTTCAAATTGGGCGTAATGCAGATCAATTCTAAAACGTCGGTGCACCGAACTACCACTCAAAACTGCGTAAAATCCCAAAATATCCCAGATTTAACTTAAAACGCGGCGTAAGCCTGAAGTCGTGTAATCACACTACCTAGTAATAATTAAAAATGTTTTTTTAAATAGCCTTGCTCAGATTCATCTACACCTGTATAACAGTCAAACGGCGCTCTCTGAAATACGACATAATAGTCACCACTAGGACCTATTAAATCTAAATACATCAATGTTTTCACACTTAAATGGCGAGAGGGAGAATCTATCTGCAGACCAAATTTTGACATTGAAGGTCAGTTCTTGGTGGAGGTGTGGGTGAGGAGGTAAAGGGAGACACTAGTCTGTCATAGAGTTACAACTTAAGGTTTGCCTCCGTCGTGGAACAAAATCACCTTCCTTGCAAGTGGGGAAGTTTGCGGTTAAATATGATTTTGCCATCCGTCACGGGCAAACAACATCTAGAATGGGAAATAAGTCTATCAAACGTAGAAGTTCTTAATTCTTGGCTTTTCTTCTCAGGAAATTTATTTCCAAGTTACTTAAATTAATTAATATATTTTTACTTACGAAACGTAATAAGAAGTATAATTTTTAGATATATGCGTCAGTAGCAAGGATATGAAAATGAAGAAATAGAAACAAATATATAGAAAGTAATATGTTTAGGGACGATAAATAAAAGTGGATACTTTTTTATATTAAGGATATAAAATGTTTAGAAATTTATATTTGCGTTTGGCGGAGAGGCAAACCTGCGGAAGAATGGCAGAAATTTTAACACGATTAGAAAATCATGGGAAATATTAAGAATGCTTTACTCGTGTAACCTCAAAGGGACGAGGGTCTTAGTGCAGGATATAAAGTAATTGAATTTTGAATCTGTGTTACAGATACTGCAGAAAATGTTTCATTAGAGATAAGAAAAGAACCTTAATGTGAATAAGTTAAATATAATTAAGAAGTTAAGGTTTATACATAAAAGCTAAGTGTAAAAGTAATTAAGTTGCATTAAACCGAATATTTTATTCGGAATTGTTAAGAGCCTGGCTGAAATAGGAGTTAAAGGAAGAATAAAATAAAGAAGGAAATTAGATGTGAAATTGCTTCTGTAGAATGAAGGGATAATTGTATATTAAAATCGTTGGTTCCATCAGGTCTCTATTAATATTCACAAAATTTCTGTGGAAATATTTCCACTCATATACTTTCACATGCAAACTGAAACATTCACACATACTGGACATACAATAACCTTCAATTCTGCATTATTCAAGTATGTTCCGTAGATTAACAACGTGAAAGGAATATCAATAAATATTCTCCATGTACGAGTCCATTGTCTGTCCCAATAAGCTTATTTCTTTGTACCGGTCTGGGGAACGTAAGTTAGTAATATAGTAATATTCAATCTTTCACTTGAAATTTTGGCACTGCACTTAAATGTGTGTGTGTTTGAATTAGAAATTACTGTTCTTTTACTGCGGGGAGAAAAGTATTTGTTATATTTTGTAGAAAAACGTTTACAGAAAATTATCCACATCGATATGAATGAGATTATGTTTCATTTCCTGAAAATTCTGTTATTTAAAAAATTATTTTCCTCCATTCTGTATTTCAGGATTCTCGTAACTATTCTGTCTAAATGAGAACCAGAAGTGGACCACACGTATTACGTGATAAATTAGAAATTTAATTTAAGTGACGGAACAAATGCATAAAAAATATATCGATTATAATATTGGATAATGACATGAATATTGTAGTGCCGACGTTGTTGAAAAACACGATTTTTGACGATAGCGTGTGGGCGTTGACGATCAACAAACGACGAACACAATTAAGCACACAAATACAGAGACAAACAAAAGCACACACAGGTCTACAGAAACTGTCTGAACTATTTTGAGAATGTTAGCATTGAGAATACGACAAGAAGTAACTTCTGCAAGTAACGAATATGAATAACTAACTGCAAATATGGCTACATAGTATATAGGACCGTTGATTCATCAGTATCATGCTAAGACCGGAAACTTGACAGTAAGTCACACAAAACCTTTAATATCTCTCATTTTTCTCTCTCAGTACCGACGACCTTACGCCATTCAAATCTCTGACTGCATTGCCTACGTCAGCCCACATTCACGGGACGGTAGATATCTGTGCTATTAATAACCTGGGAAACTCAATAAATGTATTAGCGCTCACACCCTATACGTTTATTATTAGTGATACCACACGCTATCTTAAGATAAGAAGGTATAAATAGCAGTGCCCCTATCTTCGAAGCGTAATACGTTAGACATCGGTAAATGCCTCCTTGATAAATATGAACTTATACGAACCAACCGTTGAGAAATGCATATAACCATATAAAGTATGTAGCAGTGTTGAAGCACGTATAAGGTTCACGATACATTTTAAGTTCTTTTAGAGAGCCAGTTACAGAAATATCCATCTTAAGTAACGTGTGTTATGCAACTAACTGTAAATTATAACAAAAAAATGCTGTCAGGCACAAACAAATTATTATTATTATTATTATTATTAGCTAAAAAGGTAGACTTTTAAACAATATACTTCCTTCCACACATACATCTGGCCAAAAAAATCTTTCCCTAAAAGGTCAGAACACTTGCAAGATCAGTCCAAAGTATATAAAATCCACCAATTCTTAAAATAATCACTATCCAAAAAAACTACTTATCTGTATATTACAAATTCAATGCACATATTTACATTATGATAAATGAAACCTTATGTAACCCCAATTTTAGGAAAGCTGCTTAACCTGAAACCCATATGAAGCGCTTTAAAAATCCTTCAAATTCAAATTCTATATCCATTATCAAACCACTGTACAGGAGGTGGGATGTGGGTATATGGACTGGATTGGGCTGGCCCAGGATAGAAACAGGTGGCGGACGCTTGTGAGTGCGGTAATGAAACTTCGGGTTCCGTGAAATGCGGGGACTTTCTTGACTAGCTGCAAAACTGTTAGCTTCTCAAGAAGGACTCTGCACCATGGAGTAATTAAGTATTATCAAACCACAGCATAAAAATCTAAGAAAGCCTACTTTCCGCAACATACCTAACATTATTGCACATAACTTACACTTAAACATATGAATATTTGAAAGTGTAACATTTATGAAATCCTACTTTCATTATGAAAATAAGATCTGATCCCTATTATAGATCCTAATTTTGAAATTAACCTTCCAAATATTTTTATATTTTTTGTGCATGACAGTGGCCAGTTCCAAACGAAATATGTTGTAATAAGTTTAATTTTGATTTTAAAAAATTTTAGTCGTGTTTGACCTTTTTATTCTATGAAAATTTATTTATTTTCAAATCGAAATACCCAAAGTAAGGGGCTGGGTGTAGTTCACTTTTATCTCGAATCAGAGGACAGCAGTACTAATGTCGTTGTTACATCGTTTCTTTCCTCACATCAGGCAAATATTTGGAAATGTGTTGTGATAATTACCACAGTAAATGGTTTTTCATTCTTCAAGCTCACAGTGTGCCGATATTCTGTCCCTTCAATTCTGCAACACATAAGCTTGTTTTAGACTCCTTTAAAATGAGGCCAATAAAAGAAAATTAATATCCCCGAATTTTTGCCTTCTCCAGACAGGATCGATTCAAAGGATTTATTTAATCTGGTTCCTTGTGGCGTTGCGACGCAACACGAACCAAGGTCTACACATTCAGAAGGTTTTGAGATCACACACAACGACACACCCGAGTCAGTGGGATTCCCATGGACGAGTGGTCAACTCGTCACAGATATATCTACCTGACAAAACACAACACTCACCCACAGACAAACATCCATGTCCCCGGCGGGATTCGAATCCACAATTTCTGTATGCGAGCGTCAGAAAACCTACGCCTTAGACCGCGCCATCACCTGGATAGGCTGGATTTAGTTAATAGGCCCGTTAAAAATAAGGTGGTTAACAAGTTCAAGTACAAAATTGAATGTTCTGATAAATTAGACCAGCTAGAATTTGGGATTCCATTGATATCTTCCTCTTTTATTTTCCTGTAACTTCTCCTTCACATTTTTTTTCTATTTTCTTTGTTACACCGTGCATGTTGTCGAGTTTACTCAGTTAATACACCAACCAATGCACTTTTATAAACGTTACACATTAAAAAACTAAAACTGCTCCGAGATGTTTCGGTCCTAGGACCGTCATCAGGGAGCTATATTTTCCTTGCTAAAGTCACATTAAAAATAGTCACTGATAACTGTGTTGCACTAATAAGGTGTTGTGGCAGCATGCCGTGTTGTGTAATGTTATGTTGCGAAGAGTGCCCTGCTACGGATGTGCATTCTGTGCTTCGCTGCGTGATGAGCAGCGAAGCACAGAATGCACATCCGTAGCAGGGCACTCTTCGCAACATAACATTACACAACACGGCATGCTGCCACAACACCCTATTAGTAGAACGAAGTTAATCAGTAACTGTTTTTAATGTGACTTTATCAAGGAAAATATAGCTCCCTGATGACGGTCTTAGGACCGAAATATCTCGGAGCAGTTTTAGTGTTTTAATGTGTAACTTTTGTATAAGTGCATTAGATGGTGTATTAATTGAGTAAACTTCTCCTTCACAGTTTAGTATATTTATAAAATAGTGTAGAGTGTTCTGCGTTCATAAGGCAAAACGAAAGGCTATGTATAAGGAAGGAGTACTGAAACGAATATTTCTTACTAGTAAGTACGATAAAACGGAAGAGTAGGGCGAAGGGTTCATTTAAGTATTAATAATTGCAACTGTGTACTAAATATTGTAAAAGTTTTAAATAGATAGCAAAAACATTAGTTTGACATGATAGCACGCAGGGATGGAAGAAATTTGTATAATTTTTGCATGAAACGTTTGAACAAAGAAAAAGGTTAATTTGGGTGCGAGTTTTCAAATATTCACAGCGGCGTAATTTTGGTTTCCTTTGATTTGGGAACGCGCCCTTGAGTGAATTGTACCCGGAATTTTGAAGAAGGATAATACTTTCATTTAAAAATGGAGGCACTACATTCTCTCGAAACGTCGGAGAATTTTCACTCATCTAAGAAGCCTTACATCCAACAAGACAAAAACCCTTAATTATTGTGACTTTTAGGCTACTTAAATTAAAGTTTGATTAGCTGTTTACTTATGATTTTTGGAACTAGTCGAATTTAGGCCTATTAAGCATTCCTTTGCCACATTATTTTAAAGAACTTTTGGTATATGCAGTTTAATATTATCCTTTTCAAGATGACAATTAATTAACGCTCTATAAGAGTAGAGATGTTTGGTTCTCACCTGGCGATAAACACAGACATATGCAATTTCAAGAATCAAACAGTGAGTGTTCAATTTGGAAATATTGTTAACTGTTTTTAAGGAAAATATGGCTTAGGGAAACTTCCTTTGTAAATAAGGTGCAAAATTTGAAATCAAAATGAAGTCGTATACACATAAAAAAATGAAACTTGCAAGTCCAATTCACGAGATTATTTCTGGGTAAAAGTGCAATTAACAGTTCTTAACAATGGACTGAATTTTTCTGCGAAATGGCTTACTAGCGAAGAAAGTAACTGTGAAATGTAGTTAGAAATATATCTGCAGTAGGGCGAGTATTAAAATGGAATTAACAGTACAAGACACGCGCTGTATCTAAAACGTAATATGGAGGCGCAATAACATGTTATTCTTAAGAAATTCGTCGATATTTTTTCTCATTTACGGCGAACTCTTCAACGAGGTCTTATCATTCCTGTTACTGTATTGACGTTGGTTTCGCCAGTAACTATCCTTCCCTCACACCACTTATTCTCCGTCTCTTATCATTCTCTTGAGATTATATATACACGATCGCGCGTGTAAACACACGTGCGCTAGTCCCAACACCCATAGCCTAAACATCTCTATATTCGTGATCAAAATTTTAAATACCTTTTATCATTTTTTGACGTTTTGCTGACCGTGCATCACAGTATATTTATCTCAGTATTTAACCAACTTGATGCACAAAATTTGTTTCACAATAAGTTTTATTTCATGCCTCTAAATGTTTCGAGCACATGTGCTCAAAACATGTAGAGGCATGAAATAAAACTTATTGTGAAATAAATTTTGTGCATCAAGTTGGTTAAATACTGATATAAATACCTTTTTTGACGTCACTCATTTCTTTAATCTACATCTACTGTCAGAAATAATTTAGTAACCTAAAATCCAGTTTCTTAAAACAGGCACGAATTTCCCTTATATCACAATTTTGTTAGAATACATGAAAATCTGTTATTACCTAAAAGGTTCCTACGTTAAACAATATCTATTAATTGAGTTTAATATTTATTTAAACAATAGAATCTATTTAACTTTAAGTCCAACATATTTCGAGTGTCAAACAACCTTCATCAGGGAGACGTGACAAGATAATTATGTTGGCGGTATAACAAAACGAATACCCTGTATAACCAATACAATCTTTCATGGTTCCCTTTTCTGAATATTTTATACAAAGTGCACAGTGAAGTATGATTCAGTTCCTAACCGTGAAATATATTGTTGCCATATATGAGAGTAGTATTCACAAACATGAAGTGATAATTGCGACAATGAGAGGGCGTGGAAGGTGGGCCCCAAGTCGCAATTGCAGTCTTCACATTTGCCAGGGATGTTTCAAACTTACTTCCAGATAAGACCAGGGTTTAGTCCTTACTGCGAACTGCGTAACCTTCTATCTTATTGAAAAGGCTCGTATATATTTGTTTAATTTCATAACACCATTTTTAAGTGAGATACTAATTTCAGAGTCTGTCAGAGCTGCTGTAATATGAGCGGACTGCAGTGAAATAAGTACAGGGTTATCCGGTATAATTTCATATCTTCTGCAAGTCTAAGCTGGAATTCCAACGGAGATAACATTAGTGAAAAAATAATATGAAAAATAAAGCACTTAAAAATATCTTTACAAACACCTTCCTCTCGCACAGAATTCTAATTATTATATATCCGATAGAATTACTTCTCTTTGTTTAATAAAGTATTTACACATATTACTATTTATCCAGTTCACTCACCAATAAATGCACCATTTATTAACTTGATTAAAAGTTTTTTTCCAATGACGTAGAATTTAAATTAGGAAAAGTTTTAAAATTAATAGGTACTATTAAGAGAACTATTTTTAAGAAAGTGAGAACGGAAACTATTTTGAAAATATAAAACACACTAGTTTTACCTACATTTTTATATGGGTCAGAAAATTGGACTGTAACAGCCTTAAAAAGACGAAGAAATGAAGCGGCAGAAATGAAGTTACTGAGACCCCTGGCAGGCTACGGCCTTTATGACCACAAAACAAATGAATACGTAAGCCGCGAACTACGGATTGCAGGCATACTAGACAAGATAGATGAAAACAGGCGGAACTGGCTTTCACACTTGCAAAGAATGCCACAAAACCGAATCCCTTTAAAATTATACCACTACAGACCACAAGGAAGGAGAACAATTGGAAGACCGAAGAAGCGTTGGCGCGAGCAGCTGTAACTGTGGAGACGGAACGGATCAAAGGGTCCAGTCTCTGATGTTTATGATGATGATGATGATGAAGTTTTAAATCTAAACTAAAATACGCAATAATATCGTTCCTACCTGTTCCGGTTTTTAGTGACCATCATCAGGGAAATTTATCTGCGCCTAACTAAAGTTATATTTATGTTAAAACACTCGGTAAAATTACGTCGTTATATAAATTAGGTGATGTGGCAGCATGTCGTAGAGCGGCATGTGTGTTGTGTG
>Ga0131853_10026738_pt1 | contig 10374 bp, 5 predicted proteins | sample TergutLab28metaG_FD_92764 | JGI IMG/M metagenome (GOLD analysis project Ga0131853, IMG submission 92764) | Labiotermes labralis P1 segment gut microbial communities from Petit-Saut dam, French Guiana - Lab288 P1 (version 2) (version 2) | ecosystem: Host-associated > Arthropoda: Insects >... | reverse complement strand
TTACTACTAAATTTAAGTCGGGAGGGCTACATGAGAAGCATGTAGTGGCAACTTGGAATCTTGGGAACCATCTCAGCATTTGCTTATAGACACAGGGAAACCAAGAAAAACCTGTGTCGAGGTAGATTATTAAAGTCATTTGGGATGTTGCGCCGTTTCGACTCTTAAATAGTTACCGTTTCAAAGGATTTCAGTCTCTAGGGTATGAAAATGAGAGTATTAATATCTCTCGAAACATCGCTAAAAAATTTGCCAGTCGATAAGGCGCAACACGAAATTCACACTAGCGTCAGACCCTCAGATCTAGCAAGGCACAGTGAGAGTTGACTCGTTCGCGCCATGAAGGTTTTATAGGGGCGTGGAGATGTGGTTCCACTCATTTAAACCCAGTCACTAGCCGGAGATTAGAAGTCACCTTCACGCCCCGACCGCTTACCGGTAACCATTGAACCCCAAAGAATATCTGGACGTTTCGGAGAAAAAATCTGTTGGAATTTACAACCTACTTACATTCTCCAAGGAGCAGAATCCTTCTTCAGAGGCTAAGCGGTTCTCAGCTAGTCAAGAAATTCCCCGTATGAGTTGAAAAGCAATGGCGATATAGCATCTCCTTGTTTCAAATCGTTCCTAATAGGAAACATATCAGACAAATGCTTGCCTACTCGGGCTCTGCTACATTTACAACTTAAATTCTGTAATTACGTTTCGTGGCCTGTGGGCGAAACTTAGAAAATTATTTCCCCACTTTTATATCAGCAGTAGTTGTAGCTGAAAGATATAAATATTGTAATTCTGTAGGGTCTGGGGAAATTGTGGTTGTGTGCCGTGCCTGTAATGGCTCGGAGAGGGGGGGGGGGCTGAGGAAAAATAACACACACCTGAAAATGTACTTAGCGCCCAGACGAGTTTGGAGCTGGGTATAAGTGCAAGAACACTTGCCAGTAGAGGAGAGCTCTCAGTTACAGTGCTTCCCTAGATTATCCGAGGAGAAAAAAAAGGATATTAAATTTGCCTATAATTAATTCTGTTTCTGCCGGATTAATCCAATCCATAATCTCATATTTTTCAAACTCATTTTTTGTTATCCTCTCGCCAAACACTTGATCTTGAAAATAGTCTATTTCTAATGGATTTCCCACCTTAAATTATGTAAGCTTTTCTGATTTCCTTAGTTATTATGAGGAAATTTATTCCTTGTTCATTTATTTTATGATTATAATCCTTCAAGGGCTCAGAACGAATTAAAATTTCCAGTATCTTTTATAAATCTCCTGTCTTTTTTTAAATTAAGCGTCGTATCATGAAGGCATAGATCCACGTATTCATATCATTGACTCTAGATGAAAATAACTCTTCAGCTTCACGCCTCAACTGCCTTACCCCAGCAGAAAGCAATTCTTGTAGCCTGCGGATAGGACGCTACTGTAGGTGTGCTACACAGCCTGTCACAATGCTGTTGACAGGAGTCAACTATTTCCTCCGCTAAGAAGCGATTCCCGATTATCCTGTCAATCTGCTCTTAGGCTTATTACTAATCTGACCGAGCTATCCCAGTTTGTAATCCAATCCCTTTTATCCACGTAATGACCTCAGCACTGTACCCAATACGTATTTTCATACGCACGAATAAATGTAACGTGGTTTTGATTTCAATCGATTTAGATTATCATGGTGGTGAAAATTAATGTTGTGGTGTGGAGTATGAAGACGTGTAGTTTTTTTTATAGATACCAAACTGCAAGATGTCACATTGTAGGTAAAAGCAAAACAGTACTTAATTTAAAATTTAGGTCTCAGATGCCTGTCTTTCCGCAGTCGAACCCGGTTATAACGACATCGGTTTATGCCACACCTCTTCTATAAAGTCAGACATTCTGTGGTGCAAATCAGTTCCTCACTGTTGCCTGTAATATTACAGTCCTCGGTCAGAACAACACTCGGTTTTATCGACACCAAACGTTCACTCCCTGTCTTGATGTCAAAACCGATTTCGACTGTGTTTCATTCTGGAGATTTTTTGCAGCGAAATTTTATCTTGTACTTTGTTTAGCGTCAAGCTCGCGCCATTACTTATGCTTTCTTAGGGTCAATCCTTAGACGTTTTAGGGCATTGTGATGGAACTGCCTTATATAAACAGTAACATTACTTCACAGAAAGCATCAGGAAGTGCTAGAATGAAAATGTAATGAAAACAATTATATACGTCAGCAAAACTTATTTAGTAAAACATAGGCTACATGTTTCGACCCATCATTAGGTCATCTTCAGGCCTACGGCAGATTACGTCATTGGTGCTGTGTGTATATTGGGATACCAATATGTTTGACATTCGTAAGAGTACATAAAATCTGGTAAGTGGTATGGATAAGGGAATTCCTTTTAGGTCGCACGCAGAGAGTCAGGATGCGAGGACAACTATCTGAAGAGGTTAGAGTAACGTCACGTGCACCGCAAGGAAGCGTAATAGGTCCGCTTCTGTTCCTAGCCTACGTAAATGATATTTGGAGGGATATGGAATCATTTGTATTTTACAGAAAAATTATAAATAATGAAGAATTGGAAAAATTGCAGAAAGACCTGGCCAGGCTGGGGGAGTGGGCGGTTGAAAGTGCGATGAAAATAAATCCAGGTAAAAGTGAGGCAATTCGCTTCACGAGAGCTAGGGTAAAGGATCCACTAAATTATTCGTTAATGGGCACATTAATACCGGAAGCGAGCAGTTGTAAATATTTAGGAATAATCTTACGCGGCGAATTAAATTGGGCGGATCAAGTCAACTACGCGGTGAAAAAGGCCTGGAAAGCGCTACATTTCACAATGCGAATACTAAAAAAAAGGTAATAGTAATACCAAAAGCTTAGCCTACATGTCACTTGTACGTCCGATTCTTGAATATGGGGCCGCGTGCTGGATCCGTACAGGGAGGGACAAATAAGTGCGTTAGACAGGGTGCAAAAGAAAGCGGCCAAATTTGCACGTCATACGAACAGTCCGAAATGGGAAACTTTGGCGTCGCGTAGAACGTTATCACGCATGTGTGCCCTCTTCAAAGCGTACTCTGGTGAACGCGCGTGGAAGCCTATTGGTGACAGATTAGAACGGCCACACTATCTGAGCAAGGTAGATCATGAAAGGAAAATTAGGAGTAAGAGGCAAAGGACAGATTTAGGGAAATATTCTTTTGTAAATAGGACCATCCAACACTGGAACCAGTTACAGGCAGAAGTGTTAGGAACTCTCCCCTGCAAACCAATCACTTTTAAAAAGAGGGTAAGGAAAGTGATAATTGAGTTGATCTAAAAGGAAGTAAAACGTGCTGGAAATCATCGAAAAGTGTAGAGAAGAGAAGTCTAGTGAAGTGAAAACTCAAAAGTGAAGAGAAAAGTCTAAAGTGAAGTGAAAAGTCATCTAATATGAAGTGTAGCGAAGTGAAATAAAGTGAAGTGAATTGAACGAAGTGAAGTGGAATGAGGTGAAGTGCAGTATAGGGAAGAGGGGGAAGGGACGGGTCTTTATGGAAAAGGTTTATAGGAGTAGTAAGTGATGAGAAGTGAAGGACTGTGTTGAAAGCGTGAAAGAATTAATGATTGGAGGGGGGGAACAATTACAAGAAACTTTATGCAGTGCTCTCTTACTTGGGTGTTTTTACTTTTGTACATGTATTCTAATTTGTCTCGTGTGTATTGTTGCTATTTTTAAGTTGTCTTGTGTGTAACTGTTGTTGGTTGGCCGTGTGCATTGTTGTCATCTTACGTTTATTTGTTGTACTATGTGTGTATTGCTGTTTTTACTTTAGATTCCGGAGTGCTGACTAGAAGTCAGTACTCGGAAGGATCTGCGACCGGCCACCTCGACACAGGTTTTTCTTGGTTTCCCTCTGCCTAAAAGCAAATTCTGAGATGGTTCCCAAGATTCCAATCTGCCACTACATGTTTCTCATGTAGCCCTCCCGACTTAAATTTAGTAGTAACCAATTTCATGTTTTGTATACATGTAAAATAGCCACTGCCACCGGGTGACAACCCAATTGCTGTTAATTATTATTATTATTATTATTAAGTATCTATTTTATGCTATATAAAATGCGTAACATATACTTGTCTGGTTTTGTTTTAATAAATAAGTAGTGTTGAAGTATATAATTGTTTTCTTTATAAGTAACATTACTTCACCAACAAATCGTGAATTATAGTTTCTTAAATTGCAAATAGCCCAACAATTCGACGCTTTATTTAGCTGGTACTGTAACGTAGCTACATCAGAAACTTCAAGCCATACTCACAGGAGTCATTGTAAGATATGTATCCCTTGTTGTCCAAGTTTATGGCAAATCCACTGAAACTGACTCGACGGTGAGTGCTGTTAAACAGAAGGAAGTACATGGTCCATCACAACTGGTAATTTGAGATGTCCAGCTCTGGTTGTCTTTCTTAATTATCATAAAAGTACTAAGAAATATTGGTAATTACATTAGGTCGATGCAGCAGATCGTTTGTCGAGAGGTTTAAAACTTCGTCCTGCGGACGGTCGCTGGTATCACGAGTTCGAATTCCGCTGACGGCATAATGTTTGTCTCTAGTTTTCGTTGCGTGTTGTGTAGTTTGCGGACTCTGCGACGGGCTAATCATTATTTCTGAGGAGTTCTACCGTGTGGGTGTGGGTGTGTGTGTTTGTTTGTTTGTTTGTTTGTGTATGTGTGTGTGTGTCTAATTTTGTGATCTAAAAACCTCAACAGTGATGCGGCCCAGCCCAAATGTGGGCTGTTGCGCCACAAAATGAAATGTGTAGATTGTGTTACAGTTTCTTAGAGATTTCATTAGTAAGATTTTTTCTCATCCAAGGCATCCTATAGACCCTTGATTTATGCTAATCAATTCTATAAGCTAGTATAAAACTAAATGTGCCAAATATAGCATTTTGGAAACTGAGGCCTCCGTTGTCCCGAGATGTGGTGCTGTGTCACTAGAAAATTTGTGCTACACGTTTTGAGGAAGTTTTCTGGACCATATTTAAGGGTCGAAAAGTACAACACGTTGTATCGAAACGTCGGGAACAAAGCACCCAGTAACAGCGCCACATCCCACAAGAACATCCTCATTAGCAGCGCTGTGAAAACCTGAAATCTTGAATATGTAATTTGATCAATTCTAGCTTGAAGCTCACCTTCTGTCAAATGCAGAAGTTGTAACTCTGCTGGTTGTGCTTGTTGTGTCAGAGAAGGTGATCGCAGGACAAACAATCTCGTCGTCATATTCGTTCCAGTTGTGGTATTGCCAGTGCCAAACGCCTGAAAACTGCAATAACAAAAAACTTATTAGCGCAAAATTCCGGTATAGGAATTATTTTTCCTAACTTTTGACTGAGGATGCAACTGTAGTCAGAACTTCACTGTTCGTTGAAAACCCCTTTTCTTCAGTCAGAATAAATATATAAATTTGCATATTCCTGCTTTCCTCAAAACAGTGGAATGCAGTGGCGTACCAATGGGGGTGGGGGTTGGGTGGTGCAACCCCCCCCCCACCGAAATTCCGAAGGCCCTCCAAAATCATGCCAAACTCAACATGATTGTGAAAATTGTTAAAAATTGCTCAATTTAGGACGCCAACACCCCAAGATGTTCAGAAAAGAGGCAGTAAAATTCTAAAACTACTGCCGGTTCGCAATTGTTTTACATTAACAATGACAAATAAATTGGTTGTCATCATAAATAATCTTAAAGTACCAAAAATTAAGAAAATTTTACTATACGAAATTAAATTTCTTGTACCAAATTACAGCTGCCTCCAGAACCCCTGACTAGGGGGCTACCGCCCCCAGATCCCCGTTCTCTCTGTCCTCTGTCCTCAAATGAATTTGTTGAAAGCCCCTCCCCACCCCCCGAACAAAATTCCTGGGCACACCACTGGTAGAGTGGAAGTGTTGAAGGAAGATTTTGCTAATTTATCAACAGGTCAGTGTAGCAGGTACTTAACATTTACAGTTGTGTAGAATGTTGAAGGTTGTTATGAAATTAATGAGTAAACTTGTTTACATGGTGAATATTGCTATGATCCGTTTTGTTTTATTGTGTTCCTGTAAAGAACTTACGCACTTTTCTCACCACCAAATATTCGGGTGATCAAATTTAAAAAAATGAGATGGGCGAGGCTTCTGGCACGTTTGGAAGAAAGGAGAGGTTCATGTAGGGTTTTGGTGAACAGACCTGAAGGAAGGAGGCCATTTGGAGGACCTAGGTGTAGATGGAAGGATAATATTAAAATGAATTCTTGACAAGTAGGATGGGGCTGCATGGACTGGGTTGATCTGGCTCGGGATAGGAACAGGTGGCGGACAGTTGTGGATGCAGTGATGAACCTTCGGGTTCCATAAAATACTTTGACTACCTGAGGACCTGTTAGCTTTTTCAGTTAGGACTGTGTTGTATGGAATTAGTTAGTTAGCTTGTTTGTTTGTATTGTTAGGTTTTCTTTACAAACTAAAAAAGAACGAATTTTACGGAGACCACACCCATCCGTCAGATTGTGTCTGTCCGTCCGTGACGTAACATCAGAGACAAAACACTTCGTCGGATTTCACGAAATTCGGCACATGGTTATTCACAAAACATTGCCATGCAAACATGAATTTTATGAAGATCAATTCAGGGACAGACTTACTTCAAGAGCGTGAACAATTTTCTACCAGTAAATTCCACATTTATGTAACGATTTGTGTGAAAGTGGGTACAGAAAGTGTCCCACGTACTGTCATTGCGGAAATGTGACTCGAGTGAACTTTGGAATAGTGAAAACCCATAGTTTTCATAAGAGCTCAAATTAAATTTTGACCTATATTCTACATTCCATGGAGAATTTTTAAAAAAAATTTGCTGTCTGCAGATATTCACAGCATTTTATTGCTTTTTTTGTTACTTTCGGGGAAATCATCGCGACGAATCCTTACTTTACTTCAGGAGATTAAAATTGTCCATTCGCACTAACGACATTTTTTTCTGGTTGAAAATCGATGTAAAGGGACATCCTGACCGCCTTTCTGTTTCATAAAAACTGGTTCCAAGAAAGGCGTGCCGTGACTACATGTGATACTGTAAATAAAGTATCCTGTTGGAATGTGTAATGTAGTGGAGCATGCTACTTGCAAATTGTTAAATCTGGAATTGTTCTTAGACGAGTTCACAAAATTTCGAAAAGTGACTATTAGCTTCGTCATGTCTGTCTTTCAGCCCGTCTGTACACATGCAACAATTCGGCTCTTACTGGATGGATTTTCATGAAATTTGACATTTAATTTTTTCCAAAAATCTGCCTATAAAATTCAAGTTACATTAAAAATATGACAAGAATAACGGGTACTTTACATGAAGACCAATATACATTTTTATCTTATCTGGCTCAGTTTTTTTTTTTTAGAATGAGAAATCTTTCAGACAACCTTTGTACAGAAAATCAAAACGCACATTTTATGTTCAATAAACTTTTTCGAAAATCTTGCCCTTTGTGAGATAATGTGGAAAAAATGTAGTACAGCCGGGCAGGTCATAGATGACAATATGGCGCATGGGCGATCTGTGATTAATAACTAAGGCTAAAAAGACACAATCATAATATGTAATACTTATTGCCTCTCCACTACAACAATGGTTAAACGATCCCAATTCAACGTTTCTTTATACTTGTTTACGTTGCCTGTCCCCTCTATGTGTAATGTAAAGGTAAGCTGTGATACGTATGACGAGAGAGTGCAAAAGATAAATTGCACCCTATGACCTGCCAAGAAGGCACAAACGGGAAAGGAGTTATTGTTACATTTTTTTTAATTTCGGCATTAGATGGAGGTGGATGGTCAGCACCACGCTCAGGCCGCTATATACCCCGGAGGGACCCTGTAACCATTGTGTAGGGGGCTGGGTGGGCCCCAGGATCTGTGTGAATGGATACAGAAAAAAATTGTCCTCACTGTAATTCGATCCCTGGACCGTCCAGCCCGTAACGAGTCGCTATACCGACTATGTTAACCTGTCCCTTGAGAGAGAAATGGCGTTGAATTGTTTCTCCACAAAGTACCAAGGCTGATAGTGAACTGTATTGCCAATATTTGCATTAAATCCAAATATTTTCTAACAGAAACTGGATAAAATGAAGTATGCCGCGCCGAAAATAGTTCAGAACCTAACTGAGAGTTGAAGCCGTGGCCTCTTGATTATGAAGGTGCACTAAGGACAATGGATGGAGCTCTAAGGTATCTGATTTATGTTTGGGAGTTTCAGGTTCACATCTCGATCGGAACTGCGACATTCCTGTCTGGGTTCCTTCGTAGTTTATCTCAGTTCTTTAAGGCTACAACTGTTTCTTTCCAGATTCATTAAAATATTTATTTACTGTTCATCCTTGCAGTCTACGCTATACACTAGCAGCCACTTTATGTAAGAATAAATGGCACATAATACCAGTCACCTTTGTGGGAAACACAAATGGAACACGTGCAAAATATGCATCATTTTATATAGGGTTTTCCAAAAAGGAATCTGCCATATTTCGGTAGAACTTCCCTTACGTTAAATTATGTCGATGTAACGTAACATACCTATGTCCGAATTCGAACAATTATAATTACTAAATAAATTTTAAAGAATGGGAACTCTTATACATATATTGATTTCTTCTTCTTCCTATAGCGCTACGGCCCTTTCTGTTTGGCATTGGCTTCCCTTGTAATTGGTGCCATTCCTGTCTTTTCAATGCTTTCGTTCTCCATCGTTTCACACTAAGCGTCCTTAAATCGTCTTCCACGTCGTTTCTCCACCTGAGTCTGGGTCGTCCTCTTCCTCTTCTTCCTTCTAATTTTCCTTCCAAAAATCTTCTTTACACACCTGGTCTCATTCATTCTACTTACATGTCCAAGCCACTCTAGTCTTAGAATCTTTATTACGGTCACAATATCTTGGTATTTATGTTTGGTTCTCAGTTCTTCATTAATTTTAATTCTCCACTGTCCATTCTCCTTTGTTGGTCCATATATTTTCCTCAATATCTTTCTCTTCCATGTCATTAACAGTTTTTCAATTTTACTTTCAACTTCCATGATATATATTGATTACCAAACACATATTAAAGTGAGGAGAGAAATTCGAAGTTACTCTAATGTAAACACGCGCACTTAAACCCTAATTAATATCTGAGGGACATAAAGACATAAATTAAGCTAATTTCACAAAAAAAAATCCTTAGGTTTCTAAGTACTTTATATATCTTGGCATGGCTTTCGGCTCAAGGACGGATCTGCGCGGCCTACGTTAGAAAGTATAGTGTGTGGCACCGCAAGAAGACCACATTTTTCTCGCGTTATTATCTCCGTAACCATCCCAATTTCTGATATAGTTATGTTTGATCATATCGATGTAAATTTACCTAAGGATACCTATCCCGCAATACAGCAGATTCATTCTGGTGCACCCTGTGTAAGCCGTATTAATGTAATATAATACAGAGTACAGTGATCTAATGTTAAAATGTGAATGGCACATTTTAGTACGCAATGCGTCTTCACACATCGATACTTGCCTTAGTGATATCGAAGACGCTTAAGTCTAGGGTTCCAACGTCGCAGGAACCGGAAACAAAAGCCAATTTGGCGATGACACCAAAGAGGACGATGAAGTGCATGTTGTCTGTAATTCCTGTAATTTATCAAAACAATGAAATTTTAAGCCCTTTCTGCAAGATTCTGATGATGGTGTGTTACATTGCGAGTTACTAGCTTCTTGGGCCTTTGTCCGTTATCCCGCGTGTTAAAGAGAATATGTGTTCTATGTCTTAATCCACTTCAGTCTACCCACTCAGACAATACGTGTCCTACCTACCGATCCACTACAATCCACTACAATTCACACACTCAGAAAATATACGTCCTGCCTACTGATTCAATTCAGTCCATTCAAATCCACACACTGTTATACAATACGTGTCCTACCTACTGATCCAATTCAACCCACTCTAATCCACACACATTCAGACATTGCGTGTCCTACCTACTGATTCACTTCAATCCACTCCAATCAACCCACTCAGACAATTCGTGTCCTACCTACTAATCCAATTGAATCCATTATAATCCACACATATTCAGACAATACGCGTCCTACCTACTGATCCACTTCAATCCACTCCAATCCACACGCAAACTCGTTGCCTGTCCTGTCAGGACAGGCAACGATCAGACCAACCGAACACAACACAACATAACCTATACAGCCACATGCATGCCGCCATCATACCAATAACATCAACAAATATAGAAATATTCAATAACTTCATATATAGGAACATTTACTCCCTGATGATGATCCGGAAGGATTGAAACATGTAGGAGTGTTA
>Ga0131853_10026736_pt1 | contig 10374 bp, 6 predicted proteins | sample TergutLab28metaG_FD_92764 | JGI IMG/M metagenome (GOLD analysis project Ga0131853, IMG submission 92764) | Labiotermes labralis P1 segment gut microbial communities from Petit-Saut dam, French Guiana - Lab288 P1 (version 2) (version 2) | ecosystem: Host-associated > Arthropoda: Insects >... | reverse complement strand
ATGTGTTCAAATGCAGCAATTTATTTTATTGATAACACATTTAACAATTCTGCCAGAAAGTCAGATAATGTGGCGTCAACTGGTACAATGATTAGCAAAAATTAAAGTAAAAAAATGCGATAGGAAGCGACGGTGGTAGAATTAGAAGTATTATTCTGGAAACTAAAAGGAAAGCCTCATGAAAACCGCAAAAAATCCTCAGTCACGATGGTCGGTGTTTCGAAGGAGATTTGAACTAGACATCTCTACATAGAAGTCGTAAGCGTGATCCAACTTTCTTAGTAAGGTGGGATTTTGTGGACGTGATAAAGAAGCATCATGCTGAATTAAAATCAATTTCTTAACCGGATGAACAACTCTCTGTTGCCGGTCCTGAGGCTCTGACAACTGTATTGCTGAAGATTCAAGTCACACTGGATGTCATGCAGTATCGACCGGTAAACTGTCACCGACGTTTCGAAGGATCGTTCATCTTCAGAACGAAGCAGTCGACAGCCTACTGACATTTGAGTGTTCGTCCGTCTGTCTGTTTCATATCACAGCAGTAATTCACCTGAAAATCATTGGGTACTTGACTGGCCTTTTCCTTTGCTTTTAATCAGGGGCTGTCGACGGGGTCACAGAAACCATCTAACCTACTGATCAGCCAAATAAATACTGCTACCTCTGGACCAACAGAGCTAGAAACAAAGTCCGCAACTGGATACGAACACGAGCCTGTTACATTCGCCTCCCAGCCTCGCAAACTATTTATCTAGGACGCACTTTAATATCGCCACTTCAGCTTTTTCGTTTGAGAGATGTTCGCTTCCAGGGAGATTATTCATAGCATTTCCTTTCACCCATCGACATATTATATATGTTAATAGGTTAACATCAAGCACTCGGAAACTGAAGGGAAAAGAATTTTACGTTTTGTTGACCGTGCATCTTATTACATTCTTTGTAAATAACCAACCTGACGCACAATTATTTTTCTTATATTTGTTTATTCCAATTCTCTACATGTTTCGAGCAACCAAGTGCTCATCATCAGGAGAGGCAATTGTATCAATACGATTTCTAGTATATGTCACTCTGTGAAGGTGACTGTATGGTATGTATACTACACGGTCACCTGCATAGAGTGACACATACCAGAAGTCGTATTGATACAATTGACTGTCCTGATGATGAGCACTTGGTTGCTCGAAACATGTAGAGAATTGGAATAAACAAATATAAGAAAAAGAATTTTGCGTCAAGTTAGTCATTGACAAAGGTTGAAGGGGAAATGTTACTTGGGAGACGTAGACATATAAAGAAAGACAATATTAAATTGCATATTAAAATGTGATGTTATGGACCTGGATTGAATTTCTCACGCGCAGTACAGGTACCGCTATTTGGGTCTTATGAAAATGGTATTAACCGTTCGGAATTCACAATATATACAAAACCTATCACATGTGTGATTGTCAGATTTGTAAGAATGGTTCAATTCGACAGAACGTGTTTAATTTCAAAGCATGGGCTTACATTTGGAGTAATGAGTGACACGAGAAAATAAAAAAGTTTTGGTTCGGTTAATGCTTTTTATATGGCACCAGAAAGGCAGAATAGTCACGTGGAGAACTAACGGCCATCCTTTCAGAATACGACATGGGCAAATTCAGAACCAAAGACTTTCTTTTCCTATTACCGGAATTCGACACGTAATATTCACAAAGTCGTGAATAAAAATCCTTGAGTTAAGAGATTAGCTTTCGTTTTTATTATACTATGCAGTAATACTCAACAGGCAGTAAAATGTGAAAGCCATATAACCAGGTCGTGATTTGAATTTCTTTAACATGCATCACACCATGAACGTGTTTTTTTAATCCAACTAGTGAATCGGAAAGTTATACATTTTATTCCACACAAACACTGTGTATGATGAACCCGAGCGGAGAAATTGATTAAGTTATCATTACTATGCCCCTAAAGCAGGGCTCACTCTACCATCACAAACAAGTATCAAACCCCCCCCCCCTCCTCATTCCCGAACAGATTTAGCGGAAATACCAATTGGCATATAATCGAAATCACAGGGTTAGTAATGAAGCTAAAACCATGTGGACGCACAGACACTGTCTCCCGATTATACGTTTATTTATTCCCCTTGATGCAACTGAAAATTAAATTATTAATTAATTAAAATTATACTGCCATCAGCCTGTAATTATTCGAAGTTGTTCTTTCCCTTTAAGTTCTTCGACTAAGTTGCTGTTTGTATTTATTCTCTTTCGTGCATGCTACATGACCCATGTTACCTATCCCCCACTATTTGACCATATTCATGACATCGGGCGAACAGTTCCTGACCTAGAATATTTCTCCCTCACATTAAGACTGCCTCTCGCTGTAGCACAAATAGTTTCCTCTGCGTCCTCTTTCCAAACAGCCTTAAGCAATATTATTCCCCGTGTGTGAGAAAAAGACAAAGCCACAGAAAGCACATAAACTTGTGTCCAGCGTCCTCCATATGAATCAACACGACCCTACACACTGCAACAACTCGGTGCTGCATAGGCCTGTAAGACCTGCCACTTTCCCTTTGGCAGTTACAACAAAAATGACGCTGGAAACACAAATTACCCGAAGCTGTAATAATACCAACACTACGAGTCGACCTCGTTCTTGAAGAAAAGTCAAGGTTGCAAGAATCTCAGACGGTTGGTATAGAGAGAACCATAAACGGGAGATAGAATGAAGCACTTTCTCAGGAGTAGCCATTGTTTGAGGGCGGTCAGTGAGGCAGTGGGTTAATATAATAGAGGGCAAGGGTCAGCTGCAGAGGCGGCGCTCAATGGAAGACTTCAATTTTATCAGACACAGCAGTCAGCGCAACAATACAGCGTTGCTGTAGCGAAAGTCGTTGCAAGTAATAAATCTACAGAGGTTTGCTGTGCTAAAAATATATGTGAGAGGGACAGAGGGGCGTGTTGCAGTTTTGGATCACAACAGCTTGTCTCCCACAGCAAGCGTTTCCGTGAGGCTCTGCAATTTCCTTACAAACATTTTAAAAGCGAATTTCACGCACTGAAAATAACATAATACATAATACACGAACGACAAAGTGAAAATATACGAGCTGAGGGCATACAAAACTACCAGCTAAATTGACAGCGAAGTGAATCTCAAACGATAATTAATAAGACAACAGCTTACATATGTCTGATTGCATGGTAAAGGGTCTTTTTAAAAGAAAATTTGGGATTACTAAAAAATGCAAGAAATTGTTTGCTTTAATTGATCCGAATATCCACTACCATATTTACAATACTCACCCGTACTTTCCACCGTACGCACTAGGCTTGCTTCACTCCTGTTTTTGTAAAATCACTTTTGATATTATTTCTTTTATACGCATGCACGCACGCACGCACACAACCACACAGAAGAAACAGACGTATAGGACAATCTAGGAAACGACGGAAAGGCCAATTATAATTTTCGAATCTCGGAGAGTGATTAAAAGTATCAAATGATTCTGAAGAAAAAATAAACAACATAAGTAGCGATAAGTCGTGTAATAACTTAGGTAAAATTAGAATTTTCTTTGTTCCAGGTTCAATGTTACACACAACCTCCTATCTGAAATCAAGAACAACATGACGCAAACGCATGCAGAGGGTCTGCGTTAGTGAACACGCACAGAGTATCCGGAGATGAAGCCCTAACCTTGAGAGCGCCACGCGACACGCTCAATGGCAATGACTTTCACTGCTGGTGTACCATTACCGGGTACCCGATCATTACAGGAATGGGGAAAATTACGACGTGACTCTGCATTATGCTACGGTTTCCTTACCTTGTCTAGCAGTGTTTCCAAAATGTCGATAAATACGCGGTAAAGCAAATGTCATTAAAGAGCTCAAAACACGGGCGTATGAAGGAATAACATTAAAATTATCTGACACAGACGCACAAATTAAATACTGCACCCAAATTTATGTCATTGGCTTGACCGTGTAAAGACTAAGAAAACCTATGCTCTATAAGCTTGCAGTCGTACCGCGCAGTAAACACTCTCAGTCTCGGTTATATCACGACAGGCAATGTAAGTACAACGTCACATCGGTGTGTATACGCATTAACATTGTTGCCTTTGAAACGCAGTAAGTATTGCTTACTATGAATGTGTGTCTGTAGCGATAGGCAGCATGCAAAGCGCATGCCCCGTATCATATTTTCATCCGTGGCCATTCTAGCTGTACAATATTTGTTCACATTATCTCATAAACGGCACGTTTTTCGGGGTGGAGGAGGGGGTTGGGATTTACTCAACATAGAATACGTGCTTTGATTTTCTCTACAAATTTCGTGGTTAACACTTTCAGATATTTTCCGGAAGCACATGGTTTGAAACGGGGAAAAATTATCGACTACCCTGAAAACAGCTTACACTGGGTTTTGTACCTTCTCTGCAGATGGTTATACAACAGCCTCTTCCTTCCGGATTCTCGCCTATTCTTCACTCCTAATGCCTTATCAATCTCATGCGACACCAGGCCTAAATTAGTCCTTCAGGTCGAAGTGCGTTACTTAGGATTAAAAAATATTTATTTTAGAAAAATAAGAAAACCAACTATGGAAACAGAACGTTACTCCAACTACCCTCATGAAGGTGTTCAGTGCCCTAAATCATGTGCCTCGACTGCCATTTAAATTAGACCCTGGTTACTTCCTTCTACACCCTATCCAGTTCACAGCCTAATGCCTATATTCTGAGTTATTAATAGCGTCGTTCAATCAACTAATTTTACATAAAACCCAGTGTGTTCGCAAACCGACAGGACACACAGACCACTAATTGGTTCACGTTGTCGCTGCGCCCCAGCATACGAATTTCAAAGCAGTAAACTTGTGGAAATGTGAGCGGTCCATTAAGAGCACATGACAGACCAATTGTCCGAAAAAGAAGGGCGGACGGACACGCTGATGTGCCGGTAAATGATGCCGACACCCTGTCCGCGTCCAACCAAGCATGGACGCCGCTCTGTCATTGTTCTCGATTCCTCCCTGGTAAGAATGGAGGACATGCTCGAGCTCAGTCAATACTCCATAGAGAACTGAATTAAGGAGCCGCCCATCTTGGTATTTCCTTAAAGTAATTTGCGGAGTGTCTGAAAACATGAAGAAAATGTTGAAGCCATCTACCAAGATTGTAAACTGACTAAAGATTTAAATTATGCAGTTTCTTACTGCAAGTATCAAAACGGGAGAAACTTCATTGGCCAGTGTGCTGGTCTTCAGCAATCGACAGATACCGTTACATAAGAAAACAGGGAACAAACACGTAGGAGAAAAGATAATTCTTTAAGAAAATCTTTCACAAATCTCACACAAAATGCTTTAGCACTAATAACAGAATGCGAAAGTTATTATTATTATTATTATTATTATTGTTATTGTTGAACTAAATTCTGCAGGCACACAACTATGAAACTCTGTCTTGCATAAACTTCTTCATCAACTTAGCGACTGACTTCATAAGACGGACTCTGCTCCTTGGGGTTAGTCGGTTAGAGATAATTTTTGTAGCTAAACGGTATTCCAAGATGTTATACACATGACGTCCGCTTTAACTTAAAAACCGGATAACGTGTAATTTAAATTGGCTACCCGTTAAGGGGTCATTTTTAGAGGCAGCACGAATACGAAATTGTGCTAACAGCAGCAGCAGCATAAAAACTACTACTACTACTGCTGCTGCTTACTACTTACTACTAGCAGCAGTAGTGGTGGTAGTGGCGGTGTCAGTAGTAGTTGTAGTAGTAACAATAACACCGCGATAATTGTTTTATTAATAATACCAAGTGACAAGCACGATAATAATAATAATAATAATTCCGCATAACAGAAATGCTTGTTACCAGTGAAAATTACGCATGTAAGATAAAATAAGATCAAATCGCTAAAAACAAGAAGGTTATAAACTGACTGCAGATAGTAAAACCGAGAAAAAGAATTACATATTTGTTACCCAGTGTATCAGTCACAGCAATAATAACTGAGCGACTACAGACAGGTTTACGAAATTGTATACCCAAGTGTGTGTGTGTGTGTGTGTCTATATATATATATATAAGTTGAATGATAAAGGTGATGGCTCCAAGCTACTACCACACAGCTGATCGTGCAAGGCTGTCAGATCGAAGCCTTATGTCAAACTGATGAAGAAAATAAGATGATGGTGATGGTGACGGTGGTGGTGGTGGTGGTGGTGGTGGTGATGATGATGATGATGATGGTGGTGATGATGATGATGACGACGACGACGACGGCAAATAATGTGACGGAAGCTTCAGCGCCACTAACACCAAAACCCGTCATCGGACGTATTCTTCAGCTAGTTCTGCGAATCTCCTATCCCAATAATCTGTCTCCCTAAGACTCATTTATTTTTATCCTGCCGCGCCCTGCACAAATCTTCCACGCCGCGGTACTGAAGATGTTAAAAAACAGTACATGAATTTCCCTCCTACCTCACATAAGCAACGGATAGTGGATAAAAGTAATATCTCAAACATCCACATACGAAACTTTAAGGTAAATAATCTCAGTGGCTCATCAATAGGCCACGGAGGCGTACAGGGGGCGGATTCTAGACATTGACGCTAGACGCAATAACCCTAGATAGCTCAGTAGGTAGGGCTACAGGCTGAATGAGCGGGGTGCAATAACCGGCTTCTCTCTGTAGGAGTATGTCTACACAGAGACGTACCGAGGCTAAGTCAGAAATTTGTTCTCAGTGTCAAACAGTTCAAACACAAATTGTGCAAGCACGGTTCATGTGACAACAGAGATAACAACCTCTGCCAGAATTCTGGCATGACAGTGCGATGATCCGGCATGCGGATGGACGTAAAGAACAGGGCGGGATGTTAATGTCACACTTGCCGTCAAATTACAATCTCGTCGACAATTCAGAAAAGCTTGGTGGTAACCACAGAAACAAAGGCGATGGTTACGATCCGCTACACAGGTAACACCATGATTACTCAGCAATTTTAATTCCAAACCAAGGTTATCCGAATTAGTAATGAATGGACAGTGCTTACAACTCATTAACTACTCTTATTGATCATCCAACAAATGCACAAAATTTATATAAAATCATAAATTATACATACACATTAGCCCTGCTACATGTTTCGGCAATTAATTACCATAGCGATGTACCACGTTTATCTTGTATGTGCTTGTATGCAAAGAAACATCTAGTATCCAAGTATTCATTTCAGAAGGATAAACTACTGCAAAAAGTTTATGTTGAGGCGCGTGCTGAGATGTCTCCTGGAGGACAGTGCTGATTGCTTACTGAACTTGATTTTATTCTTCCTAGTAACAATTTGCATGATTCTCCGTTCATCTCGAAGATTAGACGTTCATAATGCGAGTGTGCCATTTATACAGCCTTCTGCATTTGCAATTTATTCGTCCTGTCTATGAAAGGCTCATCGTAAAAAACAAAGTTTCGGGTTAGGCAAGACCAAAACACACAGACTGTACAACAGTTTACAAATGTACAAGACCTCATCTTGCGGATCCTTATAAAGAAACACAACTACGGCGAGGGCTTTTCACTGAATCACTAACACAGCGAAGGTGTCCTTAAATGCTTCGTCGTACGGACATTTCCTAAATTGTCCTTTCACCTGCCAACCGTTCCTCCTTCCAAATCTGCACCTTGCCTCCATTTAGGCCATCTTCCTATCTCTTTTGACGCCATTTTCCGTCTACAGTTGAAAGAGTGTCGTCAAACATCAAAATCAGGCCTTTATCTGAGACTTGACAGTTTCACGGTGGTCCCTATTCATATATTGCAATCTTGTGGTACTCGCACTGTGCGGAAATGTGCGTGTGTGTGTGTGTGTGTGTGGGGGGGGGGAAATCGACGTTTCTGGTGATCTGTATTAGTCTGGAAATGGTAGTACATTCCTCCGAAACGTCTGTGATTTCTGCATTTCAGCACTTTTTTTTGGCCCGTAAAAATTCGCGACAGAATAAGATTATTCTTGCCATTCCACTTCTTTCCTGTGTCTCCATAAGCTGCGAGCAAAATGCTGTGTCATGTCCGAGATATGAACTTCAGTATCGAGATAAACCTGTATTTGTTGCTGTTTATTTACAGCCTTCACATTAGTCAGTGTTTTTGCAGCCTTCATACACTGTATGTCATATCATATTTCTTAGTGTTGTTACAGTAACGTATTAATAAGCCAAGAGCTCTCTAATGACACGTCAATTCATTAAGCTTAGCGTTACGTATTGAATTCTTCGAGGTCAGTAAGTTACGGCGGCTGATTCAGGTTTTGTTTGATTTTTATGATTTGTGCTTTAAATGTAATCCTATTGGCCCAGTAGTTAGCAAATATGTTACAGTAAAAAAAGCTACTTCCTTCATTCGTCTAGGCACACATGTGTTGTCAACCTGCTTAACTCGAAGCTGTGCAACTTCCTGGGGTAATCAAGAAGTGGTTACAGAAAACACATAAAATACAATAAACTTTTATATGTGCAGAAATGTATCGTCCGGTCAGGTTTCCTTCTCACAGAACTTGCCTCGATAAAGTAAAAAAAAAAACTGGCCTATTTTAACATTTAAAAACATCGTAATGCAAGACATTCGCCTTAAATTACACCGTACACGTATTTCACTATAATATGCCACAAAAATGTTGAATTTTTAAAAATTATTTTACTTTCTTCCATGGTGTCATAATAATGAAAGCGCGATTCTTCTAACACTGTCGAATACGCAGGCAAGGTGTTTCTTTACTGTATTTGTACCATATAAATTATTCCGCGATATTAGCACCCCCACAACTGATGCTGTTCTCCCAACACCATAAAATTTCGATGCTCATTATAACCGGAGTTCTACTAAATTTTGTAATACATAGAAGTTATGTTACGTTACGTTATGTCACAACGCACAGTGAACTGCGTTTTCTCCACGATGTCGAATGATGCACGGTACGAATTGTATGACGAATACAGACTCACATGCTTGCCCATAAGAACAAGAGTTTAAGAGCAAGAATTAATTGCTTCACGGCGAGTTAGCAATTAATAGAGAAATAAACTAACTCGAATATCATTCAGGCACTCGGAATTGATGCCTAACATTTTTTTATTGCATTATCCTCTGAATGATGTGAAAATCCACATTAGTATTAACGCATAAATAAACTTAAGCCTGTTGTTTCTGTACAAACATTTGCATCGAAAAGGAGAAACACTGACGCTGAATCGGATAACAGGAGTAAAAGTTGCTTAAATTTGCTTGTGCAGTGAAACTGGTCTGTAAAGGAGCAGCAAGGGACCGGATTTTTTTTCCGTTCTTGGCAAATTCCGCTTAATATAGGTAAAGTGATCCCGTTACAGGCTCGGTGTGGCCCAGAGGGTGGGTACAGATATGGCTCTACTCTTCCATGACCGCAGCACTAGAAGGGGGTGAGTTGTCAGCAGCACGCCCCGGCCGCACCTTACCCCCGGGAAAGACACGGTACTCATTTTACAGGAGGCTGGGTGGGCTCCAGAGTCGGTCTGGACGGGCGGAAAGTCTCGTCCCCACCGGGATTCGATCCCGGACCGTCCAGCCTGTAGTAAATCGCTATACCGACTGAGCTACCCGGCCCACTCCGCTTAATATAGGAACGTGATAAAGATCGTTGGGACTGTTGGGAGTTTTCCGCTAGAGACAAGATTCCGTTCTATCCGTGTTCCGTTTAAGACAGTGTTCACTGTACATAGCTGCATGTTCTGACCAAACGATGTAATCAGCAGCTTTTAGGAAAAATAATTAGTAAATACTCGCAGAGCAAAACAATACTGACGCGCGCGCTCTGTTATTATTCATATATATCTAAAATTCGTGAATACTTTCCTGAAAGAACCGAGTATTCAACACGTACTGCCAAATTTCTCTGGTATCTTATGAACAGACTTACAATTGATCATCGTCAAAGTATCGTAAAAGCGGAGATTTGCAATCGATAACTATTATCTTAAGGGTCTTGGTGGGGAAACCGGAGGGAAAGAGATCACTGGAGAGACCTTGGCGTAGATGGGTGGATAATATTAGGAATGATCTCCAGGAGGTGGGATGTGGGTATATGGACTGGATTGGGCTGGACCAGGATAGAGACAAGTGGCGGACGCCTGTGAGTGCGGTAATGAACCTTCGGGTTCCGTGAAATGCGGGGAATTTCTTGACTAGCTGCAAACCAGTTAGCTTCTGAAGAAGGACTCTGCACCATGGAGTAAGTAAGTATAAGACGTTTACAATCAATCACGCTCATTGTCTCAGCTCGTACCTCACACAGAACACAATTCCTGTCT
>Ga0131853_10026735_pt1 | contig 10374 bp, 6 predicted proteins | sample TergutLab28metaG_FD_92764 | JGI IMG/M metagenome (GOLD analysis project Ga0131853, IMG submission 92764) | Labiotermes labralis P1 segment gut microbial communities from Petit-Saut dam, French Guiana - Lab288 P1 (version 2) (version 2) | ecosystem: Host-associated > Arthropoda: Insects >... | reverse complement strand
TGTATGTATGTATGTATGTATGTATGTATGTATGTATGTATGTATGTATGTATGTATGTATGTAATAATATAAGTGGCATGTGAACGAATAAAGTGTAACTCCACATTTTGCGCTATCAATTAAACACTTGAAGCCTCTTAATCAGGTGTACTTAATGAGTAAGTCCGACATTAAAATATAAAAACGAAGTAAATTCTAATAAAAACCTTATCATGGGAAGCCTTAACCAATACCACAGGAAGAACAGACTGTAAAGAATTTCACATAATTATAAACAAAAGAACTCGGTACTTTTAGACCAAACAGAGCTAATTTCTTATAATGAAACCAAATAGATGCATTAATTTCTCAAATTTATTTTTGGAATAAAACTCTACATGTTTCGGACAGTTCTCTGTCCATCATCAGGAGTTTTTCACTGTACACACAGCAATGGTATATGTCATACAGGTCTGCTGACAGCTCACAAGCTGTAGAGTTTTATTCCAAAAATAAATTTGAGAAATTAATGCATCTATTTGGTTTCATTATAAGAATTTATCACGATGCACGGTAGACCTGAACAATAAAAAAACGCTAATTTCTTTAGGCTCCTGTCCTTGTTGATAACAAAAGTGGGGCTATGGTATTATGTATCACATGCCTGTACTTGCGAGCAATTATAAAAAAAAAAGTTTGCAAACTTTGTATTAACTGCCATAGCACGATGCCAGAACGTTCCTGTAATTTTTTTTGCCTTCCACTTAGTACTACCAACATGAATTTGGTGTGAATGTCTTAAGTGACAGCTACGTCATTTCCTCGTCATATAGGCCTCGGTGTTCAGTTTGAAAAGTATGCAGCGTTTTGAAAAATACATTTATAACGTCAAGGAATGTAATAGCTTGGCCCACTGATTTAGCTTATAGTCTGAAGGCTGCATTTAATGTATTGGTGGATCTAGGCACATGAAAACTTGTTTGGAGATCAAGAGATCAGTAAATCCTGCACAAAACAAGTTTCCTTACGAACGAGGTTGCCCTCTATGCATGTGAGGCTACCGGAATTTGTTCTAGTGGTTATTACACACAGAAACTGTACTTCCAGTTGTGTAATTATTAATTTTCAGTTATTTCTAACCTTACCATAGGGACCGTAGGGCTAATTTATCCCTGAGCGCGTTAAGATAGCATACGAAGGCGTGGAGGTGCTGCATGCATTCTGAAGGTTGGCGCTGGATGGAGGTGAAAGTTTAACTTTAGGCCCCGGCCGCCTTACCAAAGCAAAGAAGCCCTTGATAACAACTGAACAGAAGGCTAAGTTTGCCCTTTATCACAGAGCAGGGGTTCACAATTCCCGGGCGTCAGATCGCCCCGGGCGACTAGACATTGTGTGGTGGCGACTAATATTTTTGGTTCCGCCGTATGGATCTGGCTTCATGTCACCCTTCTGGCGCACAGAATTTTGAGATGGCTTCTAGATTTTTGAAAAATATGCGCACCCCTCTTACACATAATATTTCAAGCACAGGAGGCAGATCTAATCCTTGACAGGTTTATAGTGTAGTGTGACATTTAAGAAATCTGTTCCATTCTTCGGTTGCATTACACCACACTTACGTGCAAAATGATTCACAGATATACTACGTTCTATACTGAGTTCGTGTCACTTTTCATCCCTGCCCGCTCCACACGCACGCACGCACACACACACACACACACTCACTGACTGTCACAACATATTGAGGTCATACAACATGCAACAACAACCACCATTCATGTCTATGAAATATGAGCACTCTAGCTCCCCTCCATGCTATTGGACAGTATGTAATATTGGAACCATATCGATTTTCCGGTTGACACAGTGACTAAAATGATTCATTAAATGCTGTATCAAGCCATTATGTCCTACTTAGTGGTTGATTATACATGCACATCAATGTATTATCCGTAATGTTACACTGTAGTGAACGGAAATATACCTGCGTTCCCATGGGAGACAAATTCTAATATAGCGGTCAGTAACCAGTGAGCCCCCCCCCCCTCCCAGACCATCGCAGTTGTAACCACATGCTCATTTAACCAAAGTGTAGGACAAAACGGATGGTGCGAGCGAGAGATTTACTGCTCCGACGGAGACAAGAACGAATTTAAAAAATCGAGCAGGTATAAGAGAAGCGAGTTTTAAACAGATTGGTTCAAATAGGCATTACAGTTATTATTATCTTTTATTGAATGCTCAGACGTCAAGCTTTAGAATTCAAATGAAGTCTGTACCAGCTTTCTTACTGACGCGTTATTTTGTTTCTGAATGACGCATATTCAAACAGGCGTCACATACATCAGATGAAAGGGGTTACTTCGATTATCAGGAGTTTCGTATTTTGAGGACACATTCATGGTGTTATTCTGAATGGAGTGATTGTTTTGGGCGCAACATCCCCCGGGGGGCCAGGGTCTCCTCATTCACGAGGTTTCTTGATCACTCACAACGAAGCACCACAGTTGGTAGCACTCCTGTGGACGAGTGATCAGCTCGTCGCAGAGACCGCTACCTGAAAACACACAACACTCACAACAGACAAACGTCCATGCCTCCGGTGGGATTCGAACCCACAATCTTAGCAGGCGAGCGGCCGCAGACCTACGCCTTAGACCGCGCGGCAACTTGGACTGGAATACTGAATGGACTGAAACATAAACAAAAAAACAGTCACAGTAAACTGCACACCGAGCGAGGTTCGAAGCATCTGCCTCTCCAATAACAGAACCACTGATAACCTGCACTAACCTTCCTTGAGTTTGTAAGACATAGAATTTCATTCACTCATACCTGACGCCATAGTACAGGGTAATTCATAAGTCCCTCCGGAACTGCCGAAATCGGCTGCGCAACAACTAAGACAGACACTTTAGAGTGGACATATCGAGCACCTGTAAGGTAGGACAGAAACTTGGAGTGTCTCTCCCTCTGTTGACATGCTCTCCTTCGGCGTGACCATCCCCGCTATTGTACCGCAGAGGTCGGAAATCCCGGAGGGACTTACGAATTACCCTGTATAGAGTTTCTCTCGGAAAGCAGTTATTCACTGAGATAAGTCAACAAATTCCTCGCCATTCGCTCTACACAACGTTTCGTTACAGCAAGCATAAGAGCCACCACTGGGTCGTAACTTGATGCCAGATGAATCCAGGTAATACTTCAAACATTACAAGTTCCTCTGTGACACATACGAGCGGACAGACACACATACTTGTCATGTCCTTCTTGCGAATACCGTGTAAAATGTATTTGGTATCGGGGAATATTTCAGCTGGCAGCAAACAGGCTTCTAGAAATTAAACATCAAACTAACGTTTTAGGTAAGGTGGAGCCACTTTCCCGAAGGATTACCAATATGCAGCACAGAACCGAAGATACTGCGCTGCTGCTGTAACTCTGATGCCAGTTTATCCAAGGAAAATTATCGTACCGTCCTAATTTGATAGGAGTGACAGATTTACTGATTGATGGAAGGGTAGACCTTAATAACGCTAAGCCAACCGGAACAGAGATGCGATGACTTCAAGTAATGCTTTTTTAATGTTTGCCATCCCGAAGTGTTTAACACGTGTATAAATATACAATGATGTATCAGTCAAACACAACAAAACTTTATTATGTTTATTATTGTATTAGGGCAACATGTTTCGATTATTATAGAATCATCTTCAGGCCCTTCTAAGAATATAGATCCTTACTTAGCAATGTTTGGGATCCCACAGCGCATTTTTAACATTGCTAACTAAGGATCTGTTTCTTAGAAGGGTCTGAGGATGATCCTATAAGAATCGAAACATGTTGCCCTAATACAATAATAAACATAATAAAGTTTTGTTGTGTTTGACTGATACATCATTGTATATTTATACTCAGGAAATGCTTACTTATGCAGGTATAAATTATATTAAAAAGAAAGTACAGGGTGTTCAACTTAAAAGTGGACCTATTTTAGTATAAGTAATTTATTTACTAAGATTTACAACATGTTATATTACACAACTAACCTGAATTTACAGTAAGTGTTGGAAATGATGTCCATTCATTTCAATGCACTTATCGACGCGTTTCACCATGTTCCTCGCAAAGTTTCTTAGCGTTCCTTCATTTTCACTGGCGCTTGCCTTCCAAATTTTTCAAAAAAACTTTGTCTACAGTGGACGTAATACATCGTTTTCAAATAACTTTCCACTGTTAACTGCATTATGGAAGCGTAAAAAATGGAGTTGTTCAAACACCAGCACTCACTGTCGACAGATTCAACTGACACAGTTGGCCAAGACCGGATCTCCCCTCTCGTGCAACAGTCTTGCCAGCTTCTGCACATGTAGTGGTATAATGTCATACCAGCAGAACCATTATAAATAACATCTGACATGATATATTCACGGCTTAGTTAACGGTCCACTTTTAAGTTGAACACCGTGCACATACATAACACAGAGGCTTGTACTGAGCAGTTAACAAATGAACACAATATACTGCGCAGTCCTTCTCGGGCAAGTTACGGTCTCTTAACACCGTCACTGCCGTTTCAAACAGCCCACCGTCCCATTGTAATCCCTTCACACCGCACTCGTTTTTAAGACCCCTTTCAATATTATCCTACAGTCTACGCCTTAAGTGTTCCAAGCGGTTCATTCTTTGAAGCTTCTCAGCCAACTTCTGTATGAATTTCATGTGTTGGTCGTGGATGGCCGACCTATATTATTTCCTGTAATTTGTTCAAGCTCAAGAATTTATAAACATATTTATTATGCAAATTTCTGGGTCCTTTTGTAGCATCTAACTTACTTTCTTTCTTACTTACTTACTACATGGAGTAGAGTCCTTCTTCGTAAGCTAACAGAATTTTCAGATAGTCAAGAAATTACCCGCATTTTATGGAACCCAAAAGTTCATTACTGCATTCACAAGTGCCCGCCACCTGTCCCACTCCTGAACCAGGTCGATCCAATCCATACCCCCACAACCCACTTCCTGAAAATCCACCATAATATTATCCTCCCATCTACGCCTGTCTCTCCCAAGTAATCTCTTTCCCTCAGGTTTCCCCACCAAAACCCTGCATACGCCTCTCCTCTCCCCCAAACGCGCTACATGTCCCGCCCATCTCATTCTTTTCAATTTTACCACCCGAACAATATTGGGTGAGGAGTACAGATCATTAAGCTCCTCATTATGTAGTTTTCTCCACTCCCTTGTTACCTCGTCCCTCTTAAGCCCAAATATTCTCCTCAACATCATATTTTCAAACTCCCTCAGCCTACGTTCTTCCCTCAATGTGAACGACCAATTTTCACACCCATTCAAACCACAGGCAATATTATAACAGTAGCATCCTACTGCTTTGTCTAAAAGTCTTTAATCTGTGTTCATCCCTTACGACAAAAGACCGAATTTTACACTTTATACAGTAAGAGTTATAACCTTCGCCTTGTAGAGCTTACGTTTTAATGCATATAGGCCTACATATGTGCTTGTGACAAAGAACACAGTGACGTAGACACTACAAGTAAAAAAAGACTCACAAAATTAGCTAGTGGTATTAAACATTCGCACACAAAAATAACACAAACTAATGTACCAGGGGGGAAATGGTAGATGATACAGCGGAAACATGCATACGGCTTGATGCCTTATATCTGTAAGGAAATTTCTTTTTTTTTTTGCCGTTCGTTGGAAGAGAAATTACTGCATCAGTCTCCACTGGAATCCTGCAGGGACAAAAAACTGATCTGTGACGGAAATTTGTTGGCGAAGGCAAATGAAGTTTTTTTTTGTGCCTAAGGGTACATCGCAAAGGCACACAGGGACAGCGGAGGTAGAACTCCGTGGGCTACACTCTACGGAGTGTCAGATAAACGATAGTAACTTAATTTCTTTAGTAGCAATCCTACGCCCTACAGATCGAAGTACGTAATCTTGCCACTTTTCCGATAATAATTTTTCTGACGTAAAGGCGTGGTACATTGCATACCTTACGTGTACAGTTTTAATGGAAGCGGTTTGTAGTAGCTTTTCCATAGTACGTTCTTCGCTCTTGATTTATGAAGAAGGTGAGAGTGTAATTTGGCTGTACACATCAGAAGTAAAAATTTTGTGAATCCTATATATACTAAATTGGTTTTAATTGAGTATGTTTTCGGTGATCTCAAACACTAAAATACGTATCACAACGGAGAATGGGTTGTATTTTGCGCAATATTTTTGTTATCGGAAGACATAAGAAGAAAACTGAGCATTATGTTTGGGAAATTACGGTAGGTATTTCTTATACGAGGGCTCCAATTTATCTGACAGCAGTAGAATTGACGGTCACACTGCCTCAATTAAGTCTCGAATACATGCAGCACGTTCATAAGGCTCAAGCGGACAAGAAAATTCACTTTAGTGACAAAACATACTTTGGAGCGTCCTTCCACATGTTTGCCGTTGTTCAGCTGTATCCAGGCGTCCCAGCGATGACGGTACAACGTCAGGCGGTTCCATTGGTTCAGCAATACCGTCTCTTCAGACCGAACTACTCCAACACCCGAACCACAATCGAACCTGAAACAAAAAACACAGCGGTCACAAACCGTTTCGAGAAGTCTGGAGAACGAGAGATTTGGGGGTCTCAAAGCAGTGTGCCTGAGGTTTCAGGTTTTCCTTCGAAACGTCCAAGATCACTCAGCCTATGATATAGTTACGCATCTTAGAAGACCCTAATCTTACCATTCAGTATCTGATGGACTGTTTCTATGTCTCTTCTTTAATTTTCAAATAATTTGACGGATTTTAATACTTCGTATGAAAGACGCCACTGCAGGCCCCCAATAATACATAATATAATACTTCATAAGTCAGTAACAAGAACATGGAGGACGAGAAACTTCTGAGGCGCAAGAATCGCTACCACCGCTTAACAGCGTGACGAAGAGAAGAGGTTATGTACTTTCTGAAACATGGAACCTTTATTGATACTTTAAAATGCAAAGTAACAGCATGACGGCAGTTGAAAATTTCTTTTTAAGTTTCAGTTTGGCAGATACAAGGCAGAATTTCTGAAGTACGAATTTTTTAAGCCAGACTATGAATTCACCCATGTACGTCGCTACAGCCCTTTCTGGGCTCTGGCCTCCCTCAGAAGACGCCTCCATTGTCCTCTGTCTTGCGCTCGTCTTCTTCATCCTCTTATTCCTAGGATCTGCAATGCATCCCTCTGGTCTATGTCCTCCCTTCTTTTTCTTGGTCTTCATATTATGAATATTCGTAACAAATTTTGCAATCGAAATTAAACAGTTACAAACACAGTGGCGGTGTGAAGCTGTGATTATATCACGCCCGTGACAGAATCTGTTGTTGCACTTAATTGGAAATTATTAAGAATGATGATAATGAAATTATAACCATATGAAATGCACCTTTCCAGTTGTTTTCAACGCTGATCCCGGCCGCCCACTTGCTACAATAGCGGGTTCGAATCCCGCCGGAGGCTTGGATATCTGTCTGTTGTGAGTGTTGTGTGTTATCAGGTAGAGGTTGCTGCAACAGGTCGATCCCTCGTCCAGTGGAGTCCTACCGAGCGTGACGTGTGTGTGTTTCTGAGTGTGAGTGCGAAGTGTTGTCAATTTTGAGGCCTGGCCCACCAGGGGCTGTCAAGCCATGGAAGAAAAACTGTCGGGAATAAAAATACATGTAGCCTGGAGCCAGGATTCGACTTTAACAAGTACATGGACACAGGAGCAAAGCACCCTGACCAATGGCCTAAATTCCACATCGCTGTTGGATTATAAATTCAATTTAATTTATAAATTTATACCAATAGATGTTCGTAAGAGGAGAGTGGCTTTGTCATGTCGGTCTAGCATTTTGAACGACATTTTTATTGCGTATTATGATCGCAAAGTGTAGTGTATATTGCTTACAGGCTAAAAACGGCTAATGTTAACTGCACCAGACTGTGGATTAGGATTCTGACACTGATACAGAGCATAACTGAAGTAAATAAAGACTATAAGACAAGTCCTTTAAAATAAACGCTCTCTTAGACAGACCGTGGGCACTTTTGAAACAATCTGGTTCACTGAACCAACATCATATTTGCCAAGTACTGAAGGAGTTCCTGTTCGGTAGTCCTGAGAACCTCGGCTCGGAAACCGACAATCCTTGTTGTGGTTTTTTCAGTATTTTCTACCTCACAATAAGCCACGAGCGCGTTCCGCAACGTCCGTTCGGATTCCTCCTCCACAGCCAGTCTTCGCCTGACGCCATTTAACCTACATAATGTAGTACTGTAAGAAACACCCCTCCCAGTTTGTGGAAACAAGTAACAATCTACTCAGCGAATTTGACGGAATTAAATTAATTTTTGTGTCGTGGTTCCGCTTAGGAAAATGGAAAAAATTACACGCCGAAGAGCTTCCTGCCTTGCACACTTCACATAGAAAAAGACCTATTTAAAATATGGTTCAAGAGATGGGGGGGGGGGGCATGAACAATGCACTGAAGAAGTGAGAAGCTGTACAAAATTTTATTAGTATATTTAAAGAGAAAGTGTAACTTTGGAGATGAAGACGCAAATGTACAAATATAGTCGAACTCTTTTATTAACGTCATGGAAGCGAGAATATTTTGTGTCGTTATAAACAATTGTTGTAATCGGGGACTGTAATGTTATGGTTAACACTGACGAAGTAATTGTTACCACAGAAGAGCTGACACTATAGACGGGTTGTCATATCAACCGATATCGTTATAACTAAGTTCGACTGCAATTTTAAAACAGGCCATAGAGCTGGGTGTTCTATTATTGTGCTCTTGTGAACAGGCCAATAAAACTTGGGGCACAGAAAAGTGTCATAGTTCTTTAGCAGTAGAACGATTCTCGTCTTTTTCAAGAAGTATCCAGCTCTTCTAAACTGTGTTCGATAGGGCCGACACAGCTGCCTCGCTCCGCTATTCTCGTTACCTAATACTAGTTATATGAAATCTGAATTTTCGTACATACACAGGATAGAGTGACTTCAAATGGCGACTTATGATAAGCTGACTGTTATATCATGATGGCACAGATTCTAAGAGTTCTAATATTTGAAGCGTTCAAAAGAGTGGGTTTAATATTGAATGTATTAAATTTTAGATAAAAGTTGTCTCTGAGATTAAATGTGACGCCGGCAGACGCGCGTAGCGGCCGTGAGTAATGACCACCACGCATTATTAATATCTGTTCTCGACAAATGTGAGTGCTAAATTTGACGCTTGGGCTGTTTTAAACCGAGGTTGAGATCTCCCTAAACCCACCGAGCAGGAAGAATCAGTGGGTCTCGAAACCAACTTGGACTTCGACGTAGGGACTAGAAGAGTCAGGAATCGAAATATGGTCACCCAAAACTGAACAGCATTTAATGACTGAGCTGCTGTGTGGCACAGAACAAATGTACAGGCTTAAAGACTCAGGATTTATAGCCAAAATAAATAAATATATAAATAAATACATAAAATCAATAAATGTACATATATTTTTATAAATTCTGTAGAAATTTTACAAAGACAGCAATTACTACCAACTAAAGGGTTATTTAATTGTATTTTCATTGAGAAATTTGCGATTCTCAAAGCTTTGTTACCGAAGATTCAAATCTTCTGAGATTTTACACTGTGTCGACTGGAAAATGACTGACAACATTTCGAATGATCTTAGTGCCGTCTTTTCCAAGTCAAATAATTCACGTCTTTGAATTAATTCATCCTAAAGATGGAGGCGTCACCATCTTTCGAAACGTCTGTAAATGTTTACCATTCGACACTTCCTAACATTCCAAAAGACTTGAATGTTTTATATTTTACTTTCTGAAGATTTTTTTCCGCAAGAAAATCTTCAATTCCGAATTTATTTTATGACCGTAGAATAAAGCCCACGCTTGTATTTGTACAATATAGCTATGTTACGCTTTTTCCGGGCTGTTTCAAGTTCATAATTTTTTATTTGACTGCACTTTACCAGAACAGTGCTTCTTTCGACGCATATCTACGGAAACGCGAAAGAAGTAAACTTCTATTCATTGTGGAATAAAAAGGGGCCGTAGAGTCGTATGGGTGTGAAACTTGGTCGTTGACATTACGGGAGGAAAGGAAGTTGAGGGTGTTTGAGAACATGGTGTTGAGGAGAATATTTGGACCGAGGAGGGACGAGGTAACGGGGGAATGGAGGAGATTGCAGAACGAGGAGCTAAATGATTTGTACACCTCACCCAATATTGTGCGGGTGATAAAATCGAGAAGAATGAGATGGGCTGGGCATGTGGCGCGTATGGGTGAGAAGAGGGGGGTGTATAGGGTCTTGGTGGGGAAACCGGAGGGAAAGAGAC
>Ga0131853_10026734_pt1 | contig 10375 bp, 8 predicted proteins | sample TergutLab28metaG_FD_92764 | JGI IMG/M metagenome (GOLD analysis project Ga0131853, IMG submission 92764) | Labiotermes labralis P1 segment gut microbial communities from Petit-Saut dam, French Guiana - Lab288 P1 (version 2) (version 2) | ecosystem: Host-associated > Arthropoda: Insects >... | reverse complement strand
CGGAGGGCTCGGTCTCCTCGGGCGGCACCGGCCGCCCGTATCTGGTCGAGGGCGTGGGCGAGGACATCTGGCCCCAGACCTACGACGCGGACCAGGTCGACGAGGTGATGGCGGTCAGCGACGCCGACTCCTTCAACATGACCCGCAGGCTGGCCCGGGAAGAGGGCCTGCTGGTGGGGGGCTCGGCCGGGCTGGCCGTCGCCGCGGCGGCCCGGGTGGCGGAGACGGCGGGGCCGGACGCCGTGATCGTGGTCCTGCTCCCGGACGGCGGCCGCGGCTACCTGTCGAAGATCTTCAACGACGAGTGGATGGCCGACTACGGTTTCCTCCGCACCGTCAGCACCGAGCCGGCCGTCGCCGACCTGCTGGCCGAGCGGGACAGCGAACATCGTCATCCCGAACGGATCAAGCTTCCGCCCCTGGTTCACGTCCACCCCGACGAGACGGTCGCGCAGGCCATCGAGATCCTGCGCGAGTACGACGTGTCCCAGCTTCCGGTCGTGAACAGCGAGCCGCCGGTGATGGCGGCCGAGGTGGCCGGGGCGGTCGCCGAACGCGACCTGCTGGACGCCCTGGTCGCGGGCCGGGCCCGGCCCGATGACCCCATCGCCGATCACATGAGCGACCCGCTGCCGGTCATCGGCGCCGGCGAGCCGGTGAGCGCCGCCGCCGCGACCCTGGAAAAGTCGGGCGCGGCACTGGTGCACGCGGACGGCAAGCCCGCCGCCGTCCTGACCCGGCAGGATCTGCTCGCCTACTACGCGGAAGGACCTCGATGACTGACTCCTTCGACCTGACCGACCCCGGCACGCGCTCCTACGGGGCGCTGGGGTTCGAGACGATCGCGATCCACGCCGGGCAGGAGCCGGACGCGACGACCGGCGCGGTCGTCCCGCCGATCTACGCGACGTCGACCTACAAGCAGGACGGCGTGGGCGGGACCCGGGGCGGGTACGAGTACTCCCGGACCGCCAACCCGACCCGCGCGGCCCTGGAAGAGTGCCTGGCCGCCATGGAGTGGGGCAACCGGGCGTTCGCGTTCGCGTCCGGGATGGCGGCCGAGGACTGCCTGCTGCGCACGCTGTGCCAGCCGGGAGACCACGTGCTGATCCCCGCCGACGCCTACGGCGGCACGTTCCGGCTGTTCGACAAGGTCCTGAAGCCGTGGGGCCTGGACTACACGCCCGTGGACCAGAGCGACACCGGCGCGGTCCGGGACGCCCTGAGGGAGCGGAAGACCGCGGTCGTCTGGACCGAGACGCCGACCAACCCGCTGCTGAACGTCACCGACCTGGCCGCGATGGCCGACGCCGCCCACGACAACGGGGCGAAGCTGGTGGTGGACAACACCTTCGCGTCCCCGTACCTGCAGCAGCCGCTGCCCCTGGGCGCCGACGCGGTGGTCCACAGCACCACCAAGTACCTGGGCGGCCACTCTGACGTGGTCGGCGGAGCCGTCGTGGTCCGCGACCCCGGCCTGGCCGACGAGATCGGCTTCCACCAGAACGCGACCGGCGCCGTCGCCGGCCCGTTCGACGCCTGGCTGACCCTGCGGGGCATGAAGACCCTGGCGGTGCGGATGGACCGGCACTGTGCGAACGCGGTCGCGGTCGCGGGGATGCTCACCGGGCACCCGGCGGTCAGCCAGGTGTACTACCCGGGCCTGCCCGGACACCCCGGCCACAAGGTCGCGGCGAGCCAGATGCGGCTGTTCGGGGGCATGGTGTCGTTCCGGCTGAAGGCCGGGGCGGACCGGGCCGTCGACGTCTGCGGGCGGACCCGCCTGTTCACCCTGGGCGAGTCGCTCGGCGGCGTCGAGTCGCTGATCGAGCACCCGGGGCGGATGACCCACGCGTCCGTCGCGGGCTCCGCCCTCGAGGTCCCCGATGACCTGGTCCGCCTCTCGGTCGGCATCGAAGACGCCGCCGACCTCGTAGACGACCTCCGCCAGGCGCTCTCCTAGCGACACCGCCGCTCCCACTGCCCCGCCCCCACAGCGACACCAACGGGACCAACGAGGGCGCCATAGCGACACCTTCGGTCCCGTTGCGGGCTCTGGGAGAGGTGACTTAGGCTACTTCCAGACCATCAGGATGAGGATGACGAGCCAGATGAGGCTCGTGATGCCGCCGAGGGAGACGATGCGGCCGCGCTCAACCGCCGCGAGCCGCTCGTCTTCCGTGGTGTCCGCGGCGGCGGGCGCCGGAGCGGCGGCGGTGGCCGCGGTGGCGGTCGGAGCCGGGATGGTGGCGGTGCCGGCGACCTTGGTGTCGCCCTCGGCGCCCTCAAGCTCGGTGTCGGCCGGGTCGTCGTGGTCCTTGGCGCCGTGGTCCTTGTGGCCGAAGTGGTGGTGGTCCTTCGTCTTCCCGTCCTTGTCGTCGACGACGGCCGGGAGGTTCGGGACGGGAACAACCGCGGCCCCGATGCGGCGCAAGGCGTCCGCCGCGTTGCCCTGGGCCCGGTCAATCAGGAACAGCAGGACCGCCGCGACCACGAACAGCGTCATGGAGATCGAAATCCACGGCTTCGCCATGTCGCCGTTCATAGAGGCGATGACCAGGCCGAATACGAGGATGAGCACCGAGCCGATCGCGTAGATCCGCGTGATCCGGTGCAGGAACGCGACGATGACGGTCTCGCGCTTCTTGATGTAGCGAGGGGTGGACATGATCGCCGCCGTGGCGGGGCCGATAGTGAAGATCGCCACGCCGATGTGCAACCACAAGATCAAGCGCTCTGTAAACGACATGGTGCCGATCCTAGAGGAACATTAGTCCTCTTCTTCCGGCGACTTGTAGCGCAGCGAGAACCAGGCCGCGACCGCGAAGACCACGCCCACCAGCAGGCTGCCCACGGCCCGCAGCGGGTGATGCCCGGTCGAGCCGTCCAGGTGGCCGAGGAACCCCGGCAGGGAGTTCGCGGGAAGGACGGCGAAGGCGATGCCCGCCACCACGAACACGACGGCCAGGATGGCGAAGACCGCTGCGATTACGGTCCGCCCCGTGGCGGGGTTCGGGCCAGTGGCGGTAGTCAATGTTCCTCCAGGACGGTTTAGCCGACTGTGGGCCCAATCTACCGTCGCGAGCGAGCGCCCCGGGTCCGGAGGAAATCACTCACCACATATTCTCCCAAACGCTCCGGCTGCGCCCGGAGCACCCGGCCCCCGTTGCGCTTGGCCACGTTGTCCACGAACGCGCTGAGCCGGTCGTCCTCGGCCAGCATGAAGATGTTCATCGCGGCGTGACGGCGGGTCATCTTGTCCACCTCGGCCAGGGTGAGCTCGATCGTCTCCGGGGCCGGCGGCCAGTCGAACCACGGCCGGCCGTCCCGCTGCAGGTGCGCGGTCGGCTCGCCGTCGGTCACGATCAGCACGACCGGCTCGTGGTCGGGATGCCGGTCCAGGTGGCGTCCGGCCAGCATCAGGGCATGATGCAGGTTGGTGCCCTGGACCATGTCCCAGCCCAGCCCGGCCAGTTCCGTCTCCACCAGCTCCCGGGCGTAGTTGGAGAAGCCGACGACCTGGATCGCGTCCTGCGGGTACTTGCTGCGCAGCAGGGCGTGCAGCGCGAGCGCGGTCTGCTTGGCCACGGCCCAGGTTCCGCGCAGCGCCATGGAGTACGACAGGTCGACCAGCAGCGACACGGCGGCGACGCTCTTGCGCTCGGTCTCGGCGACCTGGAAGTCGGACGGCGACAGCTTGACCCGGGTCCGGCCGCCGGCGGACTCGCCTCGCTCCACCGAGCGCAGGAGGGCCTTGCGGACGGTCGCGGGGACGTCGATGGGCTGCTCGTCGCCGAATTCCCAGTCCCTGGTCGCGCCGGTGAGGTCCCCGGCCTGGCCCGCGTCGGGACGGTCGTGGTCGCCGGAGCGGAGGCCGCCGGTCAGCCCGGCGAACACGCGGCGCAGGGCGGTGTCGCCGAGACGGCGGACGGCCTTCGGTGTCAGTTCGAGACGGCCGCCGTTGCGGGTGAGGTACCCCTGCCGCTGCAGTTCCTTCTCCAGCCGCCGCAGCGAGTCCAGGTCGTCCACGGCCTGCCGGCCGAGCGCCCGCCGCACCGCCTCCTCGTCGACGTCGTCCAGGCTGGCGCCGGCGTAGTCCTGCGACAGCTGGTCCTCCAGCCCGGACAGGTCGGCCAGGTCCGCGATGGCGCTGGTCGCGTCGCCGAGGCCCAGCGGCTGGTCGCCGGACATCCGCTCGCCGCGCTGCATCTCGCCCAGTTCCGGGCGGCGCTGCATGAGCGCGTCCGACAGCGCGGCCATCTCGGCCGCCAGCCCGGCGTCCTCCATGGTCTGGGCGATGAGGTCGGCCAGTTCCTCCCGCTGCTCGTCCGAGAGGGAGTTGAGCAGCCGCTGCGCGGCCATCATGCGGCGGACCAGGGAATCGACCAGCTCCTCCAGGTTCTGGGGATTCTCGGGGAACATCTCCCCGTACTTCTCCATGAACTGGTCGAAATCCTCTTGGGTGTGCTCGCCTCGGGAGTCGGCGTCCAGCATCTGGCGCAGGTCGGACATCATGTCTTTGACCTGCTGCATGGCCGCCGGGTCCGGGTTCTGCATCGCCTCCTTCATGCCGCGGAACTGGCTGTCCAGGACCTCGCGGCGCAGCAGGTCGCGGAGCTTGTCGAACGTCTCCCGCGCGGCGCCAGAACGCCAGTCGTAGTCCGACAGCTGCCGGATCGCCTGCGAGGTGTCCGACGGCAGCGTGTCCAGGTCGGCCTCGCGCAGCCGGGCCTCGTCGCTCGGGTCCGGGAACAGCTCGGCCCGCTCCTGGCCCACGGCGGTGTCCAGCAGCGCCCGGGCCTGTTCCAGCATGCCGTCGAGCCGTCCGCGGTTGCGCAGCTCCCGCTGCCGCTCCCGGACCTGGCGCAGCAGGTCGTCCAGGCCCCGCCGGTCCTCCCAGCCCCGGCGCAGCAGGTCGCGCAGGGCGTCCGACGGGGTGTCGCCGTCCAGCACGTCGTCGCCCATGTCGTCCAGCGCGCCGCGGACATCGAACGGCGCGGCCAGCGGATCCGGCCCGCCGTCATACTCGCCGTAGCGGTAATCGGCCATGAGGAGTAACCGCCAATCCGTTCCGTCGATGCGGTTTTCAGTTGCCGTAGATGGTCACGCCGCTGTCGGTTTCCTTGGACACGCGGCGCAGGAGGTACAGGCCCTCGAGGACGAACTCGACCGCGGCAGCGGCCTCGCCCAGCGACTCGCCGCCCTCCATGCCCAGCCGCTCCATGATCTTGGCCAGGCCCGGCACCTCCCCGGTGCGGCGCAGCAGCTCGCTCGCGGAGACCAGCTCGCCCGAGGTGATCGTGTCGCCCTCGGCGAACTTGTTCAGGATCCCGGTCAGGTCGGCGCCGCCGAGCCGGGTCCGGAACGTGGCGGCCGTGGCCTGGCGCAGCAGGTGGGCCAGGACCTCCTCCTCGCGCCCCTCCTCGCTGACCTCGAACTCGACCTTGCCGCGCAGGGTCGGCACGATGCCGGGCAGGTCGCAGACCCGGGCCACCGGCGTCTCGCCGGGAGCGTCTCCGGCCAGGGCGCTGCGCCGCACCGCCGCCGCGGCGGTGGACTCCGCGGCGGCGATGGCGAACCGGGCCGACACGCCGGACCGGGAGTCGGCCGCAGGGGACTCGCGGACCGCCCGGGTGAACCGGGCGATGATCTCGGTGAGGTGAACGGGGAGGACGGCGCCCGGGTCGGTGCCGCCCCAGGCGACCTCGGCCTCCTGGTTGATGAGGCTGAGCTCGTCGTCCAGGGTGACCGGGTAGTGAGTGCGGACCTCCGCGCCGAACCGGTCCTTGAGCGGGGTGATGATCCGGCCGCGGTTGGTGTAGTCCTCGGGGTTCGCGCTGGCCACGAGGACGACGTCCAGCGGCAGGCGCAGCGCGTAGCCGCGGACGCCGATGTCGCGCTCCTCGAGGACGTTGAGCAGCGCGACCTGGATCCGCTCGGCCAGGTCGGGCAGCTCGTTCAGGCAGAAGATGCCGCGGTTAGTCCGGGGCACCAGGCCGTAGTGGATGGTCTCCGGGTCGCCCAGGGTGCGGCCCTCGGCCACCTTGACCGGGTCGATGTCGCCGATCAGGTCGCCGACGCTGGTGTCGGGAGTGGCGAGTTTCTCGCCGTACCGGTCCTCGCGGTGCCGCCAGGTGACCGGAAGGCCGTCGCCGAGCTCGGCGGCGCGGCGCTTGCAGCTCGCGCAGGCCGGCTCATACGGATGGTCGTTGATCTCGCAGCCGTCCACGGCCGGGGTCCACTCGTCAAGGAGACCGCCGAGCGTGCGGATCAGCCGGGTCTTCCCCTGCCCGCGCTCGCCCAGCAGGATGACGTCGTGCCCGGCGACGAGCGCCCGCTCGACCTGGGGCAGGACGGTCTGGTCGAACCCGACGATGCCGGGGAAGCGGTCCTGGCCGCCGCGCATGCGCGCCAGCAGATTCTCCCTGAGCTCCTGCTTCACGCTTCGGTAGACGTGTCCGCTCGCGCGAAGTTCGCCGAGCGTAGTGGCCTTTGGCTGCTCGCGGTTGTGCTCCACACTTCCGACACTATGTCGCTCACGTGCGATTTCGCATCTTCCGCAGGTCAAGAACCTGTGACGACGGCGTTAGGGTTGCTTTACGTGACGACAACTTCCCCGCTGGTCCAGCCAGATGACGTGATCGCGGCCCGTGAACTGCTCCGGGACGTAATCTCGCCGACGCCGGTGATGTACTCCCGCGCGCTGTCGGAGCAGGTGGGCGGGCCGGTCTACCTGAAATGCGAGAACCTTCAGCGCACCGGGTCGTTCAAGGTGCGCGGCGCCTACACCCGGATCGCCCGGCTGACCGAGGAGGAACGGTCTCGCGGCGTGGTCGCGGCCAGTGCCGGCAACCACGCCCAGGGCGTGGCCCTCGCGGCCAGCCTCCTCGGGTCGAAGTCCACGGTGATCATGCCCGAGCGGGCGCCGATCCCGAAGGTGGAGGCCACCCGGGCCTACGGCGCCGACGTGGTGCTGCGCGGGACGTCGGTGGAGGACACGCTGGCCGAGGCGCTGGCGTTCGCCGAGCGGACCGGGAGCGTGTTCATCCACCCGTTCGACCACGCCGACATCGTCGCGGGCCAGGGCACCCTCGGCTACGAGATCATCGAGCAGTGCCCCCAGGTCAAGACGATCGTGGTCCCGGTGGGCGGCGGCGGACTCGCCGCCGGCCTCACGGTGGCGGCCAAGGGCCTGGACCCGGACGTGCGGGTCGTGGGCGTGCAGGCGGCGGCGGTCGCCCCGTACCCGGCGTCCCTGGCCGCGGGCCGGCCGCTTCCGGCCGCGGGCCGTCCCACCATGGCCGACGGCATCGCGGTGCAGCGCCCGGGAGACCTTCCGCTGAGCATCATGTCCGCGCTGGGGACCGGGGTCGTCACCGTGTCCGAGACCGCGCTGTCCCGGGCGATGCTGCTGTGCCTGGAACGGGCCAAGCAGGTCGTGGAGCCCGCCGGGGCCGCCGGGGTGGCGGCGCTGGTGTCGCTGGGGGACTCCGGCGCGGACCTGGTCACCACGCGGGGCTCGATCGGGGACATCCGCTCGAAGATCAAGCCGCCGGTCGTGGTGGTGCTGTCCGGAGGGAACATCGACCCGCTGCTGATGTCCAAGCTGCTGCGCAACGGGCTGTCGGCGGCCGGCCGGTACCTCAGCATCCGGTGCCGGGTGCCCGACCAGCCCGGGTCGCTGGCGGAACTGCTGGGCTACCTGGCCGGTCTCGGTGCCAACGTGCTCGAGGTCAGCCACCAGCGCCTGGCCCCCACCCTCCGCGTCGACGAGGCCGAAGTCGTCCTGCAGGTGGAGACCCGCGGCCCCGAGCACTGCGCCGACGTCAAGGCCAAGCTCCAGTCGGCCGGCTACGCCCCCGTTTTCCGCTGACTACCCGGGGACGCCGCGGACGATGTCGCCGGCCAGCTCGATGACGATTTTGCGGAGCTCCTCGAGGTCGGCGACGGGTTCGAAGGCGGCGAGGCAGTCCTCGCCGCCGGCGCTCGCGTCGGGCATGAAGAACATGCACGACACGCTGACCGCGAAGAACGCGGCGGTGGCCCGCACCCGGGAACGAGCGGGGGCGTCCGGGCCGATGATGGTCTCCACGAGCGCGTTCATCCGGGGGCGGAACTGCTCCAGGCGGTGGTGCTTGTCGGCGCCGCTGTCCGAGCCGGGGCTGTCCGAGCCGCCGCTGTCGGACCCGCCGCTGTCGGACCCGCGGACCATGGCCTGGTTCCGCTCCAGGAACCGGAAGACCTCCCGGCTGTCCATCACGATCCCGATGTAGCGGTCGAGGATCTCTTCCGCCGTGTCCGCGGTCCGGGGCTGCTCCTTCGCCCACCCGACGAGTTCGTCCAGCTGGGACAGGTAGTCCCCGGTGAAGCTGCCGACGATGTCTTCCTTGGACTTGAAGTGGTAGTACAGGGCGGCCTTGGTGACGCCGAGGCGCTCGGCGATCTCGCGCAGCGAGGTCCGTTCGTACCCCTGCTCGGCGAACAGTTCCAGCGCGATCTGCTGGATGCGCTGACGGGTGTCCCCGCGCCGTCCCCCGCCTTGTGCCTGTTCGCCGCGCGCCGCCGAGTCCAACTCTTGCCTCCGTGCCTTCCGGGATGAGTCCTGCCGCTGTGAGCCGTCAGTAACCGTAGTCCACGAAGGGTCACCGCAGCCCCGGTTGACCGAAAAGAAAATTACTTGACGGCCGGTTAGTTGGGAGAATAGCATCCTTCGGGGCGCTGAGCTAGCCGGTCGGCAAGTAAGCAAGGCGCCGTGGGTGGGTTCTTACGGGTAGGGAGCAAGTAGTGAGTGAGGAAACGGGCGCCTTCAATCTGTCGCACCGGCAGATCATGGTCGTCCTGCCCGGGCTGATGATGGCGATGCTGCTGGCCATGCTGGACCAGCTCATCGTGTCCACGGCCCTGCCCCGGATCGTCGGGGACCTGGGCGGGGTCACGCACCTGTCATGGGTGGTGACGGCCTACGTGCTGGCCTCGACGGTCACGACGCCGTTCTACGGCAAGCTGGGCGACATGTACGGGCGGAAGAAGTTCTTCATCGCCGCCATCATCATCTTCCTGGCCGGGTCGGCCCTGTCCGGGCTGGCGCAGAACATGGACCAGCTGATCACCTTCCGCGCGATCCAGGGCCTGGGCGCCGGCGGTCTCATGGTCGGCGCGATGGCGACCATCGGCGAGATCGTGCCGCCCCGCGAGCGCGGCAAGTACATGGGCTACATGATGGTGATCATGATGGTCGCGACCATCGGCGGGCCGCTGCTCGGCGGCTGGATCACCCAGTCGTTCTCGTGGCGGTGGATCTTCTACATCAACCTGCCGCTCGGCGGCGCGGCCCTGATCTACCTGTTCACCACCCTGCAGCTTCCGAAGCGGCGGGTGGAGCACCGGATCGACTACCTCGGCGGCGTCCTGCTCGCCGTCTTCTCGGCCGCGGTCATCCTCGTCGCGACCTGGGGCGGCACCCAGTACGCGTGGGGCTCGGCGCCGGTGCTCGGCCTGGCCGCGGTCGCGGTGGTCGCCCTCGTCGCCTTCGGCTACGTCGAGACGCGGGCCGAGGAGCCGATGCTGCCGCTGCACGTCTTCCGGAACCGGAACTTCTCGCTCACCATGGTGCTGACGTTCTTCGTCGGCCTCGGGATGTTCGGCGCGATGACGTTCCTGCCCTTCTACCAGCAGACGGTCCAGGGAGCGAGCCCGACGGCCAGCGGCCTTCTGCTGACCCCGATGATGGTCGCCTCCATGATCACCTCGGTCGTGGCCGGGCAGCTGGTGACCCGGACCGGCAGGTACAAGATGTTCCCGGTCATGGGCGGCGCGATCATGGCCGTCGGCATGTTCCTGCTGACGAACCTCGGCTCCCACACCAGCCGCCTGGACTCGGGCCTGTTCTACGTCGTCCTCGGCCTCGGCATGGGCTTCCTCATGCAGATGGTCTCGCTGATCTCGCAGAACAGCGTCGAGATGAAGGACATGGGGGTCGCCAGCAGCGCCCGCATGTACTTCCAGCAGATCGGCGGCTCGCTCGGGGTCGCGGCGTTCGGCGCCCTCTTCACCAACCGGATGACCGCCGCCATGGGCCCGCTGGCCAAGATGGGCGGCGCGAAGGCCGGAAGCGGGGCCAGCCTCGACCCGTCGACGATTACCACTCTGCCGCCGGCGATCAAGCAGGTCGCCTTCCACGCGATCGCGACCGGTGTGCAGGACGTGTTCTGGGCGGTGCTGCCGACCGCGGTCATCATCTTCGTCCTGGCCCTGTTCATCCGGCACGTGCCGCTCCGCGGCCGCGCCGCGCCCGGCGCTCCTGAGGAAGCGGCCCCGCCGGCGGCCGAGGTCGACTTCGTCGCCTGAACGGTGAGGAGGCGCCTGAACGGTGAGG
>Ga0131853_10026733_pt1 | contig 10375 bp, 11 predicted proteins | sample TergutLab28metaG_FD_92764 | JGI IMG/M metagenome (GOLD analysis project Ga0131853, IMG submission 92764) | Labiotermes labralis P1 segment gut microbial communities from Petit-Saut dam, French Guiana - Lab288 P1 (version 2) (version 2) | ecosystem: Host-associated > Arthropoda: Insects >... | reverse complement strand
AGGTCTTCCAAGATGTTTTACTGGTTGGCAGGTTTAGACTCTTTAAACATGCCAACAAGCAAAACAACATTGTGTGACCCTCAAATTTTGCAGCTGTTACTCTTCTAATTCAACACAAACACAGGGGAGTCTGTATTCATATTTGAACAATGAAATAGTGTCTTGGTACACAGTTTATAAATGTTTATATCTACATTTTAACACATTTAAAACAGGTATTACATCAAAACGAACAAATGCACATACATATATGAAAGTGTATTATACACACCTTATGTGCATTTGTTGGTTTTGATGTCATATCTAATTGCTCAATGCCCAGTCACAGGTCATTTAAAAACAACACTTAAAAAAATTAAATAATGTATTAACATTTCTAAATTTTAATTATCTAAGAAAATAGTTCCGGAATTTCTTCACGTACCACCAGGCAAACCTCCGCTACCACCGTTTGTAAAGCACTATTATATAACATCCATGGGAACAATGAATATGGAGCAGTGAGCATGGGTTGAATGATATGAACACAAGAAAACAGACCTGCTCTGGGAAAAACCTTTTTCTGCTTTGTGAGAGGTGTCTCCTTTATCTGACTTGTGTTCTGTGGTCCTCATGCAATCTGTAGGAACGAAACAACACAAAGGGAGAAACAATTCACAAAGAATACAGGATCACTATAAAATGAGAAGTGTGCAGTCCACACAAGTCAGCCAGCACAGACATGAACTACTTCACCCCTACAATGCAAGATGCAGGAAACTTAATCAGATCATCTGTAGCTGCCTTTTGGGGGTCCAGTGATTAGTGTTAATAGCCTGGCATTCCACCCAACTGCCTCCACTAATATCAAAACAAGAAAATACAGTAGAATTCCTCCGAGCCGGCTGCGGGTACTCCAGAAATCGTGATACTTTAGCGGCTGAGGAAAACAATCCCAAGACCAGACTTTTGCCACTGGTAACATCCAGTACATATACTGATTCCATGACTATCTTGTGTTATCTGAATTTTACTGAGCCCACTGTAATGGCTTCAAAAGATTGCAAGATGAGTAAACAGGGTACTGCTGGCAAAAGGAAGCATTAACATTAACAATTCCTCATAAGCCTGAAATAATTAGGAGGCTGGAAGGTGGCAAACGCTTCATACAACAATGGATCATCAGCTATCTACGATATAAACCGATGCATCAATTCCAGTCATTTGTGGCATCAAGAAGAAGTGTGAAGGACCTTCTCAAATGACAGCCACTGATGTAGTGTGATGCAGTGCGAATGGGCAAGGTGTTAAGTAAGTGGTTTACAGCAACTTTAACTGTCTTACGATGAAATGAAAGTTACAGACAGGTATAGGAGGTGTAACAAAGTTGCTTGGGTCAGTACAGGTAGTCTGATAATCCAGAATATTTGATAATCTAGCACCTGCCTGGTCCAGCTGGTGCCAGATAAAGGGAATTCTACTGTATTAAAAAAAAATATCAACAGTCAAATTTTAACATAATACATAAACAATTTTAATTTCCCAACAGATATAAGTATCTGAAGGAAAGACAGTGTGGATAGCAACTGTGCAGTTTATTCCACTACCAGAGTTTAAATCACCACCAAAGCCTTGTGACTGTTTAGTCCCTGCTACCAAGGTAAACTCTCATATTCTAATAACAGTACCTAACTCACTTTCCAAAATGTCTCTTATCAGTTTCAAAGGCATAGTTTTTAACACAATATCAAGAGAACTAAAGGAAAATCACCAGATCATTTCAATTGAAAATACAGACACCCAATAAACAGTGGTGTTACAGCCAGTCATTGCTACTCCTCACCTCCCACTCTTGTGTGTAGAGCTGTACTATTAAGCCCTTCCCCCTCTGCCAACCCAAATCAGATGGCCAGTCACCTTATCTACCAACTCACTTATGGCCCAGCCACCAGATGCCTGCATACTGTCCATTCAAACACATCTGTGAAGAACCAACCATAGCAGCAGGAACCCCCATGTTAGAACAAAGTCCCCAGGATCTATAAATAAATATATATATATATATATATATTTTACCATATTTACCCGAATGCACAACTACTCTAATATTAGACAACCACACACAAAAAAACACATTTGCCAAGGGAAATCTAAGACAACCACCCAAAAATAAAATGTCTGCAAAGAAAAATATTTTACTATTAATTGTATACATTTAATAAACAGAGCATGTCATCAGATTCTATCTACCTTTACCAGTGTCACTGTCAGTCAGTGCCTTCATCTTCCCCACACTAATTCCTAACATATCCATCCACTGCACTGGACATACAGCACTACTTACAACCCTTCACAATCACTTCTAGTGAGATGTGCTGCCATGCTGTTATAATCCACAATGACTAAATAATACATTTACATTTCCTGGTTTATAAACTTAAATTAACCCACAAAGACTCACAATTTTCTCCACAGATGGTGTTAGTGATGTTCAGAATTTGAAATACATGCGTTTGTGTTGTATATGTGGTCTGGTCAGTCGATTTCATGGCTCTTTTTGTGGTTTTTAACACTTTGCTGGCCATCCGATTCCCAGATGTTTTAAATGCTTTGAATGTTCAACCCCATAACATACTCTTACTTATGGTTTGACACTGTAGATTATGCTCCTGAGCCCAAGACTGCAGAAACTGCAAATAGATAGTCTAGTAGTTTTTCGCTGAATAGTATTTCTCAAAACAAAACCCTTTGTGAAGCAGAACAATGCAGAATTTACAAATGTATCTAGTTTCACTTCACTTTGTACATGCAACACACACAATACACTGTCTTGCAGGATACTTCTTTTTTCCCTCCCCACCAGCAACAATTTTTTCAAATTTGTGTACTCTGAAAATCCTGGACAGTCTGCCTGGTGGGTCCTGTTTAGGCCCCGTCGATGTTGTTTGTTTCTCTGGCGATTGAAGGTCATCAGAACTGACTTACTTCGATTCTGGACTTCTGATATCCAGGACCTTCCTACCTCATACAGTAAGTTCTTGTACTTCACTGTTTTGTTTGTATCTAGTGTCCTGTACACAACAAATGCATTGAAAAGTGCACAGTTTAGCAGATACAGTACCACCTTTTTTGACCATTTTACAGTTTTCCTCAGAACTGAGTAATAATTGAGGTACTGGTCTGCCCTGTCTATGCTCTTCATGAGTTTATTGTACTGGACAACAGCATAAGACTTCTTTATTCCATGTTTGTTTTCCTGTCTTTCCTCCCTGTGTTTACGGTTGTTGTGTCATGGATTGTACTTATCATTCGCACAAGTCTTTTGTCCTTCCACACTTGCACCATTATGTCACCTTTCCTTTGGAACACTGATTGCCCTTTTTTCAAGTGCTTACCTTCCCATTCTAGGTCAAGTGGCATGCCCGCTAGCCCTCATAGTGCCACAGACTCTCACGTTTCTGTCCAGCAATGTTTGAGTTGATCTCACACTGTTATAAAAACTGTCTCAATAGATTTGATTATTTCTGGCCTAAGTTTCCGTCTAAAAGTGATAACACTGTGTCATCCAACTTCTTTCCCTCAGCTGAGTATATCTCCATGTCGCAGATACAGCCTGATACCACCTCACACACCATTCTCACCAGCACTCTATATTTTATTTTCCCTGGATTGTATGTTCTGAATTTCAGGTGACCCAGCCATGGGATCATGGCTTCATCAGGTGACAGTTCATTTTTTGGGCTGTAAAATGACCTAATTTTCTGTACAAAATATTCATATATGGGCCAAATTTTGAATAGCCACCCTGAATCCTGTGTTTACTGGCTGCTCTCACTAAAATGCCAGGCCTGCCAAGTGGATTCAAAACGGTTCCTACTCATAGTGAGAGGAAAAAGAGGTGTGGAAATTGTGGGGTCAGTGGACCAGCAGTCTCTTATATTTTCCTTTCTGACTTGTCCCATCAAAACTGTTAGTCCCAAAATCTTTCTCATTTCTTCAGGTGTGATAATGGACCACTTCAGTGTTTTAGGTGAGACTTTCCATTTTTTCTGCATTTTGACTATGGTAAAGGTTAGACTGTTCAGTAAGTAACTGTATAAGATCGTCACCACTGATTGAACTTACAACTTCAACAACAGGCTCTGGGTTATCAATTACTATATTGAGACCTGGAATTCCAAGGAAAGTCTCATTGCTTGGGTTTTTATCAGTTTTACACCACACTTCACTTGTTTTATCATCACAGCTCTCTGGTTCACTACTTTCTTCCTCTACTGTACTTGTTTCACTGTCACTAGTAACAACTATGGCAGAAGGTCGCAACTGTTTATGTGAACTAGTTGTGGGGCTGTCACTAGCCAAAGTTTCATTGTCACTATTACCAGAGACATCAGAACGTGTATCTGCATATAACTCACACAAAATATTGTCATCTTTCAGAACACTCCTATGCAAAGCCATGATTGCCACTGAAGGAAGTTAGCCAAGATAACAAAGAGGGCATCTGAATGAGTGGTCTCTTTGTTACAGTCTCATGGTTCTAAAAATAGGGGGTCAGGACTGGTCTGTTTGTTTGTAACTTGAGACCCAAACATTCTGCATCAAGCTTTCAAAAAACCTTAATGTGATAAGTATGCCAGACCAGCTGACAAATGCATGTGCAGGATGCTGTGTAATAGAACATCAAAAGACGTGTCCATCAACAATGCATGGGACAGCAATCATGTCTTTATACATGGCCGAACGGAAAAGTGTCAAACTGTGGAATGGTCCAGGTTTTTTATTCTCAGAGTCTTGTAGTTAATTTTTAATTTTCCAATAGCCATTTTCCTGTTACTACTGATGGCCTAGATTTGTTCTCAGGTGCATATCTTAACAAGTTACTGTTTCTATAGTGCCTAATGATTAAGAACAATTCAATCTAAGGGGTCCACCAGGTTATAGGCGCTTCTATTCCTGAACACAGAAACACAGCCGGCTTCCAAAACATTGTGCTTCTTTAAAAAATTAGATGATTGACAAAGCCCCCACCCCAAAAAAAAAATTTTAGCAGTTAATTTCAGTCATGCTGCGTTCTCTCTTTTGTATTTACTGACCTCTGAAGATGGGGCCGATAGGTTGTCCCGTGATGTCAGTAACAAATTACCACTCTTCGCTGCATAATATCGCACAAGAGCGCAAATCTCACGACAATCTGGCGATGCAAGCCTTGGTTTGGCTCCGTTGGCTCCGCATGGTCCGGTTCAGCACTTTGTACGTGAATTTAAGATAACCTCACATATTTCAGCGCCAAATTAAAAGGAAAAAATCATCGTGCATTTGAGTAAATATGGTACTTAATAATCCAGTCCAAAGCACAGCAGCCATACAAAGACTGCTACACCTGACCCCTGTGCACAGAATCCCTACCACCCCACCTACACTGATATTCCTGTAATTCTGCCTAGGATCCTCTCCCAGCTCCCACGACCTCTCTGCTTATTCCTATCCACACCCCTTTATTTTCTCAAACATCCTGCCTCCCTCCCCCCAAGGAAACCCAGCTAACCTGCTCACTCCCAGTCTTGCCTATGTATCTAAAATGCCAGCCAAGGAAATTGTTACACCTCATACCTGTCTTTGTAACTGTATCCAGCCCCCAACCCCAACACCTGGAATAGCTGTGATAAGTGAGTGGGGCTCTCTCTTATGTCCATATTGTAAACCATCTGCCTGGAAACCCCACCTTGTGTTACATCCATTTTTTCCTCTATAAGAGTAAATTAAATATTTCTCTTTGTGCTCAATCATTTACATCTAACTCAATGTCTTGCACAATTATGTTGACCCAAACTTGTAACTTTCCCTGGATACACTCTACCCCCCCCCCTCCCATCCAGATAAAAACTGTGCAATGCCAAACAAGTGAGAGGAATGTAACATGACACTTACCTCTGTACAGGGGTTCCTCTTATTCAGAAGGGGCCAAGGATTATAACAGTGATGGTCTCTGCTACCCACAAGCTTCACACCATTACTGGGAACAGAACTACCTTCACTCAGCCACTGCAGAACTGCTAACAAACAGTAACAACTACATAAGGCTTTACAAACAACAAACCTCAATATATACACCTAACAGAAATTCCACTTCTAGAAAGACACAAAAGATAATAAGCAACCTACTGATCAAACACCATTTTGAGGGTCACCCTCCATCATGATTCATAAACACTGCTACTGACTGCCACACTCTACACATTCAGAACTCTGTTGGCCAGTGCACAGTGAACATGAACTTTGTTATATTTATATCCTCCAATTACAAACGAGACACACCATGTTCATTTTATAGCATAAACTATGCTAGAAGTATTTTTAAGTGTTACATCACGTTCTGATATAAATACACAAAGGTAAGGCAAGTACTGTCGATCACAACAGTCTTTTTCACAATAAGTTGAAATTTATTACGCTACACACTTTGGCTCCCTCACACAACAGCTGTCATTAGGCAGCAGAATACATGAGGAAATTATACATGTGCAACACCTTATCTGGTTTTAGTATTATATGTTTTGAGATCTCAAATTGTATATATGACACACACACACACACACACACATATATATATACTGTATTATGTTGAGCCTCTGTATTGCTGTTTAGGAGCTGCCTAAACAGTGATAAAGCACAGACACCGATATAGCAACACGGGAATCAAAAAATCTATCCACACTTACTTCATACCTATGAACAGCAACCAATAACGAAAATAAGCAAACATATATACAACAATATACACATTTATCAAAATTATATAGGTGTGGAAAAACTTCATGCCCAAACTTCGAGAGGTGACAGGAAGGATCAAAACAAAGATTTATTGTCAAGCAAATGTAAGGTGGACATGTCCTTGGCCAATACCATTGCTTGTTTCTACAATTGTAATGAACGCATCAAATTTAATCATTTTAATAATTCTAACAATTTTAATACTTTATATTTCATTATTCTTATGATTATAATTCTTAGCCTTTCAATTGACTGCTGTCGCAACGGAACTAATACTAAGACTAGATAGTGGTACACACTGATAGTTTTCCTTTTGTATCTTACTGCCTGATGGCTGTTACAGGTAAGCTGAAACATGTAGCTCAATAAATTTCAACTTACTGTACAGAGATTGTTGTGACTGACAGTACTGTCCTTACCTCTGATGCTAGAAGTGTCCCACATTCTTATGAAGTATTGACTGAGGTTTCATTTACTTTAATATCCTGATACTTATAACAAATAAAACATATCAGGGCTAACAAGAAACACACAAAACACCTGGATGTCTAGCAATGTAAGAATCCTTACTTATGGTTCTTACATACATACATACATATATATATATGTGTGTGTGTGTGTGTGTATTACAATATCATACTACAGCTATTGTAAAAAATTATGAACTGTTAATTAATTTTTAATTTTGCAGAAATTTAAAGGGAAGCACAGAAATCCATTTACAGGAGCCAGGTCATAGATATATATGTGTGTGTATATATGAGTCTTACATGAAAACTCAGATTATCTATAATTGTACTAACCCTCATTTGTGGTTTTGTATATATTAAAATAACATAATACTACAGCATGAAGTTCTCTCTGAGTGATAATTTTTATACATTATACAAATCCATGTGATATGTAGGTCCCTGTCACCATGGCCTAGCGTGTCCTCAGACTGCGGATGGAGGAATGGCCTCCAATATGGAGGGTAGCTGCGAATATATTGAATAAGCAGTTGGGGGCAGCCGAAAAGGGGTGGTCCTCGAGCTTGGGGGTTGGGCAAGGTCCTAACAATTCCTCCCCGTTAAACATATCTTGTTACGAAATATTAAAAGACAAAGCCTCCTACCTGGCCTGATACTTTGGTACAACCTAAGCAACGAAAGATGGGCATGAGATTTGGTACTTGGAATGGTGGGAGTTTGTACAGGGCAGGTTCACTTACGGCAGCAGCCAGGAAATTAACTAGACATACATTAGATTTAGTCGGTGTGCAGTAGGTTAGGTGGGACAGAGGGGCAGGGAATTAAAATGTTTTTCTATGGAAAAGGAAATGAAAACCATCAATTGGGAACAGGATTCTTTGTACACCACAGAATAGTATCAGAGGTTAAGACAGTGGAGTGTGTTAGCGATAGGGTGTCAGATATAGTTCTGAGCGGTCTCCGGTGTAATATCATTGTTCTAAATGTGCATGCACCAAGTGAGGAGAAAAGTGATTATTCAAAAGACAGATTTTATGTGAATAAGAGCAGGTTTTTTATCATTTTCCTAAGTACCATACGAAAATTCTACTAGAAGATTTTAATGCAAAAGTGGAGAGAGAGAATATTTTCAAACGGACAATCGGGAATGAGAATCTACATCAGGATTGTAATGAAAATTGTGTTAGAATAATGAACTTCGCCACATCAAAAAATGTTGTTAAGAGCACGATGTTCCCACACCAACACATTCATATGTACACCTGGACCTCTCCTGATGGCAAGACTCACAACCACATTGATCACATATTGGTAGATATGAGATGGCATTCGAGAATACTAGATGTATAAAGTTTCAGGGGAGCTGACTGTGATACTGATCACTATCTGGTGGTTGCAAAAGTTAGCGAAAGACTGGCAGTAAGTAAACAAGTGGCACAGAGGTTTGATGGGGATGGATTTAATCTCAGGAAGCTAAATGAGCTGGAGGTTAGGAAACACTATCAGGTTCATATCATAAGAGGTTTACAGCTTTGGAGAACTTCACTGACGGCGAGGACATAAATAGGGCTTGGGAGAACATTTAAGAGAATATCAAAACCTCAGCTCAAGAGAGTCTAGGTCTGCATGAATTGAAGCAACATAAACCATGGTTTGATGAAGAATGTTTAGGTTTTTTAGATCAAAGAAAGCAGGCTAAAAAGCAGTGGGCACATGATCCAAGCCAAAGCAATGTAGATAATCTAAACAATGTAAGACATGACGCTAGCAGACTTTTCAGGGAAAAAAAGAAGGAATATCTGAAAGCTAAAATTGAAGAACTTGAAACTAACAGCAAGATAAAAAATATAAGGGACTTGTATAGGGGCATCAATAACTTTAAGAAAGGTTACCAACCTACAACTAGTATAGTGAAGGATGACAATGTTGATTTGGTTGCAGACTCCCACAGTATTCTGGCTACGTGGAGGAACTATTTCTCCCAGCTCCTGAATGTACAAGGGGTTAATGAGGTTAGGTATACAGAAATACACACAGCAGAACCAGTAAGTACTTGAGCCAAGTGCCTCTCAGGTTGAGTTGGCTACTGAAAAGCTAAAAAGTCACAAATCACCAGGTATTGATCAGATACCAGAGGAACTGATTAAATCAGGGGGGTAAGACAATTCCCTATGAGATTCATAAACTTATTATTTCTATTTGGAATAAGGAGGAATTGCCTGAGGAGTGGAAGGAGTCAATCATAGTACCTATCTGTAAGAGAGGCGATAAAACAGATTGTAATAATTATAGAGGCATTTCACTTTTGCTACCTACATACAAAATTTTATCCAACATCCTGTTCTCAAGGTTTAACTCTATATGCAAAGGAAACCACTGGGGATCATCAATGTGGATTTTGATGCAACAGGTCAACTACAGATCATACATTCTGCATTCGTTAAATACTTGAGAAAAAATGGGAATACAATGAAGCAGTGCATCAGCTCTTTATAGACTTCAAGAAAGCTTATGATTCAGTTAGGAGGGAGGTCTTATATAATATTCTCACTGAGTTTGGTATCCCCATGAAACAGGTAATGTTAATAAAAATGTGTCTGAATGAAACATATAGCAGAGTCCGGGTAGGCAAGGATTTGTCCGACATGTTTCCTATCAGGAGTGGTTTGAAACAAGCAGATGCTCTATCGCCATTGCTTTTCAACTTTGCTTTAGAATATGCCATTAGGAGGGTTCAGGTAATCCAGGATGGCTTGAAATTAAATGGTACACATCAGCTTCTTGTTTATGCCAATGATAATATATTGGGAGGAAGCGCACATACTATAAAGGAAAATGTAGAAGCTTTGGTAGTGGTTAATAAGGAGACTGGACTAGAAGTAAATGCTGATAAAACTAAGTACATGGTCATGTCTTGAGATCAGAATACAGGATGTAGTCACAGTATGAAGACTGATAATAGTTCTAGGTTTCTGTGACCGTGCATCGTGAGCAAATTGTGAAGTGAGAGAGAAAACCAACAAGATGCGACAGTTAGATGTTTATTTTTAACAATTTCTCAACATGTTTCGGGCATCATTATGCCCATCTTCAGGAGAACAAGATGTATGTTACTGCATGTGGTGTGCTGCGCTGTAACAAGCGGGGAAAGT